>ERZ1673747.753-NODE-753-length-42568-cov-7.140686_pt1 | contig 42568 bp, 33 predicted proteins | sample MGYA00580220_ERZ1673747 | MGnify/ENA primary metagenome ERZ1673747 (study PRJEB41218, sample SAMN15661769) | gut metagenome | host: Homo sapiens | place: Canada: London | collected 2015-08-20/2019-03-30 | study: EMG produced TPA metagenomics assembly of...
GCCACAAGTTGTGGTATCGGGTAGGTTGCGGGCCGGGCATGCCCGGCCCCTACAGTGCGGTGGGTTAGGTTGGTGGTATGGGTGAGGCGGGCGGGTTGATTTCCTTATAACATGTAACAGCAAAGGGAGAGGTTTTTCCTCTCCCTTTGGCTTACTATATATGTATATAAAACTATCGCTTATCTTTTATGGTACATGCGGTCATCCTCTTCGTAGGTGGGGTCGCAGGTCAGATACATGCCCAGCTTTTTCAGGGTATCGGCATCGACGCTGGAGAGGATGACGGTGGAATGGATATCGCAGCCCTTCAGATTGGGGATCTGCTCCATCGCCTTGGCGGCGTACTCGTTTTCCGAAACCGAGCTGGAGAGTGCGATCAGGATCTCGTCGGTATGCAGGCGGGGGTTTTTGCTGCCGAGGTAGGTCGTTTTCAGCGTCTGGATCGGTTCAATCGCATGGGCAGACACGAGGTCGATCTCCTGATCGATGCCCGCAAGCTTTTTCAGTGCGTTCAGCAGCGCGGAGGAGGCCGCACCAAGCAGCGGGCCGTTTTTGCCTACCACGATCGTGCCGTCCGCCAGCTCGATGGCGGCGGCAGGCTGGCCGCCGGTCGCATCGGAACAGGCATGGGCGCGCTTCTCGACTGCGCGCTCCCCGAGCGCAATACCGGCCTGATTCATCAGCAGTTCCAGCTTGAAGCGTTCCTGCTTCACCACACCGCTCGCCTTCTGGTCGCATAGGCACTTGTAATAGCGGCGGACGATCTCGTTCAGCGATGCCTCGCGGCAGACTTCATCGTCAATGATGCAGTTGCCCGCCATATTGACGCCCATATCCGTGGGCGAACGATACGGACTCTTGCCGGCGATCAGCTCAAACATGGCATTGACCACCGGGAAGATCTCGACATCGCGGTTATAATTGACGGTCGTTTTTCCGTAAGCCTCAAGATGGAACGGGTCGATCATATTGACATCGTTCAGATCGGCGGTGGCGGCCTCGTAGGCAAGGTTGACCGGGTGCTTGAGCGGCAGGTTCCAGATGGGGAAGGTCTCAAACTTGGCATACCCTGCCTTGACCCCGCGCTTATACTCATGGTACAGCTGGGACAGGCAGACCGCCATCTTACCGCTGCCGGGGCCGGGGGCCGTGATGACCACCAGCGGGCGCTCGGTCTCGATATAATCATTCTTGCCGTAGCCATCGTCACTGACGATGTGGTTCACATCGTTGGGGTAGCCGGGGATCTTATAGTGGCGGAAGGTGCGGATACCCAAACTGTTGAGCTTCTGCTCAAAGGCCGTGACCTCGGGCGCATCGGTAAACTTTGTCACGCAGACGCTGCCCACAAACAGGCCGACCCCCTGAAAGGCATCAATCAGGCGCAGCACATCAACATCATAGGTAATGCCGTAGTCGCCGCGCATCTTGTTGGCCACGATATCCTCGGCGCTGATGACAATGACGACCTCCGCCTGATCCTTGAGCTGCAGCAGCATCTGCAGCTTGGAGTCGGGCTGGAAACCCGGCAGCACGCGGGACGCATGGTAGTCATCGAACAGCTTGCCGCCAAATTCCAGATAGAGCTTATTGTCAAACTGAGCGATACGCTCCCGGATATGGGCAGACTGCATCGCAAGATATTTATCGTTGTCAAATCCGATCCTCATCTATATTCCCCTTTTTCCTATGCTTTAACCAATGTCCTACATGGATTTAGTATAGCATTTTTTTCGTCAGCTTGCAACGGTCTTTTGCAGCAGGGGCACACCTTCCTGGCCGGAGGAGGCCCTGCGCGCCAACATACTGGCCCAGATCAGTCTGGCGCTGAACCGCATCTGGACCGAGTGGTACCCCAGCCGCGGGTACAGCTTCAACATAACAGGCTCGCCGGGGTACGATCAGGCCTATGTCAAGGGGCGCACCGTGTTCGCCGTCATGGAGCGCCTTACCGCCGAATTGTTCAACACTTATGTGCAGCGCAGCGGTGATGCCGAACCCTACTACACCGAATACTGCGATGGCCGTACCGTCACCTGCCCCGGCATGAAGCAGTGGGGCACGGTCGAGCGGGCCAAGGAGGGCAAGAACGCCCTGCAGATCCTGCGGTATTACTACGGCAAGCGGGTACAACTGGTCACAACGGACAACATTGCATCCATACCGTCCAGCTATCCGGGCAGTCCGCTGCGCCGCGGCAGCAGCGGGACCAATGTACGCATCCTGCAAAAGCAGCTGTCCCGCATTGCGAAGGACTACCCCTCCTTCGGCAAGCCGGTGGTGAACGGCGTATTTGACGAGGCCACCGAGCGCAGCGTCAAGCGCTTTCAGAAGCAGTTCGGCCTGACCGCCGACGGCGTGGTGGGCCGTGCGACATGGTATAAAATCAGCTTTATCTATGTGAGCGTCAAGGATCTTGCCGAGCTGACCAGCGAGGGCGAGACCGCCGAGGGCACGCAGACCACCGGCGGTTGGTCGGGCACAGTCCTGCGGCGCGGGTCGAGCGGCAGCGCCGTGGAGCAGGTGCAGTTCTGGCTGTCCGATCTTGCACAGTTTGATTCCGCGCTGCCGCGCGTCACGGTGGATGGCCGCTACGGGGCAGCGACCGAACGCGCCGTGCAGGCGTTCCAGAAGAAGCAGGGCCTGACGGCGGACGGCGCAGTCGGGCAGCGCACCTGGAATGCGCTTTACGCCGCTTGGGTGGACGCGCAGAGCGACCTTGGCGGCACCGCATGGCCCGGCACAGTGCTGCGGCGGGGCGACAAGGGCATGGAGGTGCGGCTGGTGCAGTTCTGGCTGCGGCTGGCTGCGGACAACTACCGCGCACTGCGCACCATAGCGGTGGACGGCAGCTTCGGCGCAGCCACTGTCGGCGCTGTGCAGGCGTTTCAGAGTGTTTTCGGGCTGACGGCCGATGGCACAGTGGGCCGTGCGACATGGAACAAGCTGAAGGAGGTCGGCTTGGCGGTCGCAAACAGGCTCGTGGACGCAGACATCGCCCCGGGGCAGTTCACGGTCACCACGCGGGAGGGCAGCAGCGGGACCGCCGTGCGGGCCGTGCAGTATTATCTGCGCCGGCTCGCGGCCTACTACAGCGATATTCCGTCCGTGACAGTGGATGGGCGCTTCGGCGCAGCAACGGCGCGGGCCGTCAGGGCATGGCAGGCGCGGGCCGGGTTGCCTGTGGACGGCGTGGTGGGGCGGCTGACATGGCAAAGCCTGTACGATGCCGCCGCAGCACTGGACAGCAGCGGCCCCGTGGTGCGCATGATCCGGCTGCCTGCCCCTGCCGCCGCACTGCGCCCCGGCGACAGCGGTGCAGAGGTGCTGCGGCTGAGCCGGATGCTGCTGTTTCTGGGCCAGTGGATCCCCGAGATCGACCTACCTGAGAGCGACACGCCGACCAGCACCTTTGACCCTGCACTTGAGACCGCCGTGCGCAGTGCCCAACGGTATTTCGGGCTGACCGAGACAGGCATTGTGACCGCCGCGGACTGGACGGTGCTGCGCGAGGCCGCCGAGCGGCTGCTGGCTGCCAACCCCGCCGGAGCCAGCCCCAAGCCCGGCGGCGTATGGCCCGCCGGGGCGTTGGCGCTGGGCAGTGCAGGGCCTGCCGTACTGCAGGTGCAGCGTTGGTTGAACATCATTGCCGCCGCCAACCAGACCGCCGATTTTGTACCCGAGACAGGCATCCTTGGGCCGGAAACTGCGTCCGCGCTGGAAAGCTACCAGCTGACCGCCGGGCTGCAGACGCTTGGCATCGTGGACGCCGACACATGGGAAAGCCTGCGTCTGGCTGCGCAGGGGCTTTGCCGCGAATGTAAGGAGGCATAAGCCATGGCAAGAGTTTACGTCTACGATTCCTACGATAACAAGTTCTTCCGCTACAATTTGAGCGAAAACGACCCGATGCCCTACAGCACCGGCACGACCCTGCGGGTGCGGGAATTCCGCGGCTCAAGCAAATCCAATGTACTGTGGACCACCACCGCTGCCATGGAGGCATGGAACCTGACACGCCGCACCTACGGCAGCGGCATTCCGGTGGGGTACGCCTTCAAGCGGATCTGGGAGGGCGGCCACGGCACTACCAGCCAGCACTACGCAGGTGTCGCCTTTGATGTCGGGCAGCGCAGCACCGCCGCCGAGCGCCGCAAGATCTACCGGGCCGCTGTTCGCAGCGGGGCATGGGGCTATGTGGAGCCTACATCGATGACGCCGACCTGGGTACACTTTGACCGGCGGTACGGCAAGCCTGCCTGCGCGGGCAGCACGGCCGGTTACCCCACTTTGCGGCGCGGGAGCCGCAGCACCTATGTACTGATCCTGCAGGATGCCCTGAACGCACTGGGCTATTCGACCAACACGCTGGACGGCATCTTCGGCCATGCGACAGAAAGCGCACTGAAGGCCTGCCAGCGGCGATTCGGTCTGCGGGCGGACGGCATCTGCGGCTGCGCAACATGGAAAAAGATCGCCGGTGCCACGGTGGGTATCGGCCGCACGGCAACCGTCATTGACAAATAAGGCATTGCACTGCGGCAGCCGCGGTTGTATACTGTAGGCAGGCTCTGCCCGCTGCCGGGCCTTTATAAAGTAAGGAAGTGTTCTGAAATGGATATGATGGAGTTTTTGCGCACCCGCCGCACCTACCGCCGCTTTGACCAGCGCCCCATTGCACCGGAGATCCTGACCGAGGCCATTGATGCCGCCCGGCTGGCAAGCTGCGGTGCCAACCGCCAGACTGTGCGGTATATCCTTGTGCAGAGCGCCCGCGCCGTGTCCGCCGTGCAGCCGCTTGTCCATTGGGCCGCCTACCTGCCGCCCGAACAGGGCGTGCCGAAGCCCGATGAGCAGCCGACTGCCTTCATCGCCGTTTTGCAGAACACCCGCCTGCCGGGGTGCAGCGATGTGGATGTAGGGCTGGCACTGGGCAGCCTGACTGCCGCTGCTTGGGCCCACGGCGTGGGCAGCTGCATCATGGGGGCCATCGACCGCCCGGCGCTGACCGAGCTGCTGGCTCTGCCCGATGGCGTGCGCCTGTGCTACATGGTCGCACTGGGCTACCCGACGCACGCGAGCAAGCTGGTCGAAATGCAGGACGGCAGCGTCAAGTATTATCTCGATGAAAACCGTGACTACTGCGTGCCGAAGCGCAGCATGGCCGAGGTGCTGCTGAAAACGCTGTAAAAGTAAAAATCGCAGTCCCGATGATGAAATCGGGGCTGCGATTTTTTGTATCCGTCAGAAGCGGCGTCTTTCAGCCTTATCCCAAAACAGCAAAGCTCTGTGCGCCCAGGGACAGCGTGTCGTTGACGATCTCCGCCTTGCCGATCGTGTACTGAATTTTCAGATCCTCGGCCAGATCCAGCGGCAGCTCGATGGAGACACCCGCCGGGTTGACGGCGCAGATCAGATCGCCGCGCTGCCAGACGAACGGGCGGTAGTCGCCCTTCGCCTTGGGTGCGTACAGCACCTTGAACGGCGCGTCTGCATTTAGGTCAGCGTGTGCATGACGGAAAGCCAGCAGCGACTTCACGCTGTTCAGCAGGCTGTCGGGGTCGTCCGCTTGGGCGGCCACGGTGGGCGCATCGGCGGCAGTGTCCACAGGCAGATAGATATCCTGTGCATCGGCGGTGGAGAAGCCGTGGTTGGCCGTGTCGTCCCACTGCATCGGCGTGCGGGAGCCCGTGCGGAAGTAGCCGCCCTCCTTGGTGGGCAGCGGCAGATAGCGCATACCGATCTCGTCACCGTAGTAGACGAAGGGCGCACCGGGCAGCGTGAAAATTGTCGCGTAGGCCAGCCGCAGCTCGTCAGTCGTCAGGCCCGCGGAGGGGCGGATCGTGTCATGGTTGCAGGTGATGAAGCACCACAGACCGTCCTTGTGGGTGGCCTTGTAGGCCGGCAGATACTCGTCCAGGAATTTGTCAATGCCGGTGCCGGAGTTCTTGCAGAAGTACGCCTTGCCGATGTTGTGCGGGTTCGAGTCCATCGCACCGTCATAGTTGCGCATGAGCCAGTTGTAGCCGTTGCCCTGCCAATTGAGATAAAAGTCCATGTCAAAGCCGTTTTTCAACGACATGCGCGGGCCGTTCCACTCGGCGATGAGCGCGGCCTCGGGGTACTCGACATCCAGCATATCCCGGATATTGCGCCAGATTTTGCAGGTGTACTTTTTGTTCTTCGTGTCATTCTTTACAAGGCTCGACGCCATATCGACGCGGAAGCCGTCGCAGCCCATGTCCAGCCAGAATCGCATGACATCCTTCATGGCCTCCACCGTTGCCACGCAGGCGGGGTCGTCGGTGGGCTTCTGCCACTTCTGGTTGATCTTTCCATAGCCGTAGTTCAGCGCAGGCTGGCACTTGAAGAAGTTCAGGATATATGTGCCGTTACGTTCGGTCTCGCCGCCGATGAACGGCATCCCGTCGCCGGAGGCAAAGCAGGAATCCGTCCAGATAAAGCGGTCCGAGTATTCGTTGTGCCCGGGCTTGCAGCTGGCCTTGAACCACGGGTGTTCCTCGCTCGTGTGGCCGGGCACCAGGTCGAACAGCACACGGATGCCCTTCTCATGCGCGGCCCTGAACAGCGCGGCGGCGTCCTCGTTCGTGCCGTAGCGCGGGGCGATCTTTTTGTAGTCGCGCACATCATAGCCCGCATCCTTGAACGGCGAATCAAAGCAGGGGTTGATCCACAGGGCATTGCAGCCCAGGTCCCTGATATAGTCGAGCTTGGCAATAATGCCTTGCAAATCACCGATGCCATCGCCGTTGGTATCATAGAAGCTCTGGGGGTAGATTTCATAGAACACTGCGTCTTTCAGCCACTGTTTCATGAGATGTCTCCTTTACTATAATAGACAGATAGAATATCCACGGCAGCCCGCAGGGGGCGCATTTCCTGTGCGCTCGGGAGGTTTTCCCCGCCGCGCACGGCCACGGGCGGATATGGAATCCGCCCCTACGGCGCTCCCTGTCAGTTTGCCGCTTCACGAGCATGGAAATGTTTCATCCGTTTCTACCCCTATACTATCCCCTCCTTCTCCCTTTGTCAACGCAGCAAAGCAGACAAAACAAACCACAAATTTTCTACATTTTGCACCAAAAATCAGCATATTGCTATTTTGTGAACAATGTGTTGACAAACAAAGAACATCGCAGTAAAGTAAAGTGCACAAGCGATTGTAAAATCTATTAGGAAAGAGGGATTCATTCAAATGAATACGCTTGTAATCGTTCTGATTGCCGCGGTCGTTCTGGTATGTGCGTACGCCGGATACGGTCGTTGGCTCGCCAAGACCTGGGGTGTTGACCCCAACGCCAAGACTCCTGCTGTGCGGCTGGAGGATGGCAAGGATTATGTTCCGACCAACGGCTGGACGGTGTTTGCGCACCAGTTCTCCTCCATTGCCGGTGCCGGCCCTGTTACCGGTGCCATTCAGGCTGCGGCCTTCGGCTGGCTGCCTGTGCTGCTCTGGGTGCTGATCGGCGGCGTCTTCTTCGGCGCTGTCACTGACTTCGGCGCTCTGTACGCTTCCGTCAAGAATGACGGCAAGTCGATGGGCCTGCTGATCGAGAAGTACATCGGTAAGACCGGCCGCAAGCTGTTCCTGCTGTTCTGCTGGCTGTTCTGCGGCATCGTCATTGCTGCCTTTGCAGACATGGTTGCCGGCACCTTCAACGCCTTTGATGCAGAGGGCGCACCGGTCGAGGCTGCCTTCACCAACGGCGCGGCCGGCATGGTCTCCATCATGTTCATGGTGTTCGCCGTTGTGTTCGGCTTCATCCAGAAGAAGTTCAACTTCTCCGGCTGGCGCGAGGCCGTCATCGGCATCGTCTTTATCGTCCTGTCCTTTGCCGTCGGCATGAACTGCCCGCTGGTGTTCGGCAAGGCCGCATGGAGCTACATCACCTTCGTTTACATCTTCTTTGCCGCCGTCCTGCCGATGTGGATGCTCAAGCAGCCCCGCGACTATATGACCACCTTCATGTTCGGCGCAATGATCGCCGGTGCTGTCATCGGCCTGCTGGTTGCCCACCCCACGATGAACCTGCCCGTCTTTACCGGCTTCAACAATGAGAAACTCGGCACCATGTTCCCCATCCTCTTTGTCACGGTCGCCTGCGGTGCCGTCTCCGGCTTCCACAGCCTGGTTTCCTCCGGCACCTCCTCCAAGACCGTTGAGAATGAGAAGGATATGCTCAAGGTCGGCTACGGCGCCATGGTGCTTGAGAGCCTGCTGGCTGTCCTCGCCCTGTGTGTTGCCGGTGCTGCCGCCGCTGCAGACGGCACCCCCGCCACCGGTACCCCGTTCCAGATCTTCAGCCGCGGCGTTGCCGGTTTCTTTGAGATGTTCGGCGTGCCCGTTTCGATTGCAACTGTCTTTATGACGATGTGCGTTTCCGCGCTGGCACTGACCAGTCTGGACGCCGTGGCCCGCATCGGCCGCATGAGCTTTCAGGAGCTGTTCAGTGTCGATGATATGGAGCATGCAGAAGGCTGGCGCAAGCTGTGCTGCAATGTCTACTTCTCCACCTTCATCACGCTGGTGTTCGGCTTTATCCTGACCCAGATCGGCTATGCCAACATCTGGCCGCTGTTCGGCTCCGCCAACCAGCTGCTCAGCGCGCTGGTTCTGGCTACCCTGTGCGTCTTCCTCAAGGTCACGGGCCGCAACAACAAGATGCTCTTCCCGCCGCTGGTCATCATGCTCTGCGTCACCTTCACCGCACTGGTGCAGCGCCTGATTGCGATGGTCAAGGCCATCTCCGCCGCTGCGTCCACTGCCATCCCTGCCGGTGAGACCACTTGGGGCGCTGTCTTTATCGCCAACGGCCTGCAGCTGATCCTTGCAGTGCTGCTGATCGTGCTGGGCCTGAACATCGTGTTCCACAGCGTCAAGAGCTACACCACCTGCGATGCGCCCGAAGCAAAAGCCACTGTTTGAGTGTAATCGGCACTTGACAAACCGGCTCCTATAGAGTAATATTTATGCATAGCCGCAAGGGCGCGGCCGCACGCTGCGCTATCCGGCAAAATCATGTTTCAAGCTCCGGTATCCGCAATCAGGACGCCGGGGCTTTTTGCATGAATATGAGGGAAACACTTATAAAGGTAAAGGAGAGTTCAAGATGAAACTCGAGAAAATGCTTGCCCTGACCATGGCCGCTGTGCTGGCCACCGGTCTGACCGCCTGCGGCTCCAGCGCCGCCACCTCCGCCGCCCCTGCTGCTGAGAGCACTGCGGATGCCGCCGGTGCCCCGGACGGCGATGGCGACCCCACCACCCTGACCGTTGCGATGGAGTGCGCTTACGCCCCCTACAACTGGACCCAGAGCGATGATTCCAACGGTGCCGTTGCGATCCGCGGCTCCAGCGACTACGCCTACGGCTACGATGTCATGATGGCCAAGAAGATCGGCGAGGCACTGGGCCAGCAGGTCCAGATCGTCAAGCTGGACTGGGACAGCCTGATCCCCGCCGTCATGAGCGGCGATGTGGACTGCGTCATCGCTGGTCAGTCCATCACGGCTGAGCGCGCTGCACAGGTCGATTTCAGCAACCCTTACTACTACGCCTCGATCGTCACCCTGACGAAGAAGGACAGCGCCTACGCCAATGCGGCGAGCGTGGCCGATCTGGCCGGTGCGACCGCTACCAGCCAGCTGGGCACTATCTGGTATGACACCTGCCTGCCCCAGATCGAGAACGCCAACATCCTGCCCGCGCAGGAGACCGCGCCTGCCATGCTGGTGGCCCTGAACAGCGGTGCCTGCGACATCGTTGTCACCGACCGCCCCACCGCGCAGGCCGCGCTGGTCGCCTACCCCGACTTCACGCTGCTGGATTTCGGCGGCGGCGACAATGACTTCAAGGTCAGCGAGGAGGACATCAACATCGGCATCTCGATGAAGAAGGGCAACACCGCCCTGCAGAGCGCCATCAACGAGGTCCTGTCCACGATGACCGCTGACGATTACAACGCCATGATGGACGACGCCATCAGCGTTCAGCCCCTGAGCGAGTAATTTTGCCCGCCTGCCCCTGCCGTTTTGTGCGGCAGGGGCTTCGGTGTTGGTAAAGTGAAGAAATCACAAAGGAGAATTTCATGCAAGACTTTTTCATGAACTGTGCCACAGTACTGCAGAAGTACGGCTTTTCGTATCTGCGCGGCGCGGGCACGACCCTGCTGCTGGCGCTGGTCGGCACATTTTTCGGCTGCCTGATCGGCTTTGCGGTCGGTGCACTGCAGACCATCCCCATCGACAAGCAGCGCGACCCGGTGTGGAAGCGTGTACTGCTGAAAATCCTGCACATCTTCCTGCGCTGCTATGTAGAGCTGTTCCGCGGTACGCCGATGATCGTGCAGGCCGTGTTCATCTACTACGGTCTTTTGCAGGTGTTCGGCATCAAGATGGGCATGTGGCAGGCAGGCTTCTTCATCGTTTCCATCAACACCGGTGCCTATATGGCGGAGACAGTCCGCGGCGGCATCGTGTCCATTGACCCGGGCCAGACCGAGGGTGCCAAGGCCATCGGCATGAACCACTGGCAGACGATGCTCCATGTCATTCTGCCGCAGGCGCTACGCAACATCATCCCGCAGATCGGCAACAACTTCATCATCAACATCAAGGACACCTCGGTGCTGTCGGTCATCTCGATCACCGATTTGTTCTTTGTCCACAAGAGCGTGGTCGGCGCGCTGTACACCTATTTTGAGAGCGCTGCCATCGTCATGGTCATCTACCTGACGATGACCCTGTTCGCCAGCTACCTGCTGCGCCTGTGGGAGAAAGCGCTTGACGGCCCGCAGAACTACGATCTGAACACGACCGACTCGCTGGCCTACACCAGCGGCATGTACAATGCCCCGGACCCGAACCATGAGTCCCAGAATCTGGATATGAAGGGAGGCGCAGCCCATGTCTGAGCCTGTTATTGAGGTACGCCACCTCTCCAAGAGCTTCGGCACCCATGTCGTTCTGCGCGATGTGGATTTCACCGTCAACCCCGGTGATGTCACCTGCTTCATCGGTGCGTCCGGCAGCGGCAAATCGACCCTGCTGCGCTGCATCAACCTGCTGGAGACCCCCACGAACGGCAAGGTGCTGTTCCACGGCAATGACATCACGGCCAAGGGCAGCGACCCGTGCGCCTACCGCGCCAAGGTGGGCATGGTGTTCCAGAGCTTTAACCTTTTCAACAATATGACGGTGCTGGACAACTGCACGGCGGGCCTGCGCTATGTGCTGCACATGGACAAGGAGGCCGCCGAGCGCACCGCACTGGACAATCTGGAGAAGGTCGGCATGGCGCCCTATATCCATGCCAAGCCGCGCCAGCTTTCCGGCGGGCAGAAGCAGCGTGTGGCGATTGCCCGTGCGCTGGCCATGCAGCCCGAGGTGCTGCTGTTTGACGAGCCGACCTCCGCGCTGGACCCCCAGATGGTGGGCGAGGTGCTGGCCGTCATGCGCCAGCTGGCCAAGGAGGGGCTGACGATGCTTGTCGTCACCCATGAGATGGCCTTTGCCCGCGATGTATCGACCCATGTAGTCTACATGGCGGACGGCGTCATCTGTGAGGAGGGCACCCCCGCCGACATCTTTGAGCGCCCGCAGAACCCCAAGACCGTTGAGTTCCTGAGCCGGTTTAGACAGGCGTAAGCGTGTAAAAAGGGTCTACTGCACATCGTTTTAGTCGAAAGTGTAGGAGCCATTTTTGAAATCAAACGTATAATCGAATAACGCAAAGAAGCATGTGCATCATAAATCCATCGAAAATTTCTGATTTTCAAGGAAATCTGTTGCACATGCTTTTATTTTGGGGTTGGGCACTATTTAATTCTTGCGTCTGTTCGTGTAAAAGCAAGGGGCTGTTCCATGTGCAACAGCCCCTTGTTCTTTATCGTAGCGAACCACAAGCCGACTCAACCTATAGCTTCAGCATCTTTTGATGTTCCTGTTAAAATTTCAATTTTAGAATCCGGAATTTCTAAGCCCCAATTATCCCACCCGAAGTAGTTTTTTCTCGCAAAAAGCTCTATTTTTTCTTGAGATGGAAACATTTTTGTAATTCCATCTATAACTTCAATGGGTTTTTCGCTATGTTTTCCTCTATGAACGGACAACAACTGCCTAATATTTCTCGCCCCACGCGGTGTTGGGAATTTGCCTTTTTTAAATGCGAGGACAAATTCGGTTTGGGAAAGCGTGTATCTCCCCGGATTGTGCACCATTTTATCCCATACAAAAGCAACTGTTTTATACTCAAATCCCCATGCTTCTCCCAATTCGATGGCATTAGCCAGTTGAGGTCCTGTAGTCCATAAAAAAAGTATACAATCATCTGCCGCAATGGAGTTAACATCAAGTTGTTTAAGTTGCTTCATTTTCAAGGTTGGGTATTTAAATGCCGCTGAGCTAATAAAAATCTTTTTTTCAAAACCGACATTTTCATCTTTTATAGTAGTCTTATCATATTGCATTTTTCCACCATAGTCCCATGGGGGATCCGCATATATTACTTGATATTTTTTATTTGGAAGGCTTGGATATATTTCTTCTAAAGGATTGATCTTTGTTCGGGACTGTGCCTGCTTGCTATATAAGGAATAAGCAGTGATATCTGCTGTTACTTCTGCCATTCTTTTTCCCCCTATTCTATTTATATTATATATTACCGTATAAGTTTTTCAAAGTCAACATTATTGTTACTTATAATCCGTTGTCTCATAATCATCTGAATTATACAATATTTTCAAGAGGTGAATAATATGTTAACGGAAAAATTAGGACAACGCATAAAATCGTTAAGAACCGAGAAGGGTCTTAGTCAAGAAAAATTTGCACTTTTCATCGACATGGATAGAACATATTACGCTTCTGTCGAAAGAGGGAAACGCAATATATCAATAAATAATATCGAAAAAATTGCAAACGGGCTAAATATCTCTCTTGAAGAATTATTTAAAGGATTATAGGAGGATTATCATGGGTAAAAAGGCGCTTAGTGGAAGAGAAAATTGGCAAACCGAATCCGGGCCTGGTGGACGCGCTGGAATTGCCGAGAAAGATTTATATAAAGTCTTTAAAGAGGCTTTCAAGGGCACCGATTATGAATTGAGCGAACATCCGAAACAACTAAAGCACTTATATGAAAGCATTATCTTATCTGACGAGACATTATCGCAAATCTATTGCCCGGATGCCAAAACTATGGAAGCTGCAAAAAAACGAGGGTGGGGTGTCTCTCCTGACTTTTCAATCACGAATACGCGTACTGGAAAAATTCTGTTTGGTGAAATAAAAAGACAAGATGGTTGGGTAGAAGGAAAGAAGCCTAATGACGGTAGAGGTAATGCGCATGAAAGAATGTGTAAATTATTTACTCCAGGGCTTATAAAAGCTTACCGTAAAATAGGCGGAATTACTTCCGAAGAAATCCTTCCATTTTGGGTTGTTCTCGAAGGAGATATAACTCGTGATCCAAAGCGTAATAGGGAAGTGGCATTTTGGTTTGACAAGTTTGATAAGAATTATTTTATGTGGAGACCTAATATGACATCTCAAGACTTATTAGATCATTTTAATACCTACTTAAAACCATATCTTGAATAAAAAGGAATTGATCATATAGGAGGCTGTTGCACTTGGAACAGCCTCCTTTTTTCACAAATAGGCGCAAGAATTAAAAAGTGCCCAAATCCAAAATAAAAGCATGCGCAACAGCCCCTTTTTGGTTATGATGTAGTAAAGGTATCGTTGCGGGGCGTTGAGGACATCGCCCCCCCCCCACGATTATCTAAAGGTACAGTGCGGCAGCCTGAGGACAGGCCTCCCTACAGATGAACCGCAAAAGGAATATAGCGGTAAGTTGCGGGCCGGGCATGCCCGGCCCCTACAGGGTGGCTGGAAGGTTTGCCGCTGCGGGGGTTCGGGGGAACCCCCGACTCAAAAGCGGAGCAAGGCCTGTAGGCGTTAAGCGCGAACAGTAATACTGCGTTCCGCGTAGTCGGAGGGCCTTGCGACTTCCTCTTTGGGGGCCTTGGGGGCGTGCAGCCCCCAAGGCGCGGGTCCCGCTTGGCGGCGCACAACGAGCGCCGTCAGTTTGCTTCGCAAACCCGCTTTTGCGGTTGATTGCCCCACGGGGCAATCATTGTGCGCTCCCCAGTTTCGCTGCGCTCAACTGTGACCCCACGCGCACAAGCCCGCACCGCATCGCAACAGCGGCAATTTTCTTTGGTTCTTTCTTTTGTTGGCAAAAGAAAGAACACCTCTCGGGAGGATGCCGTTCATCCTTTAGCCAAGCGGCACATCAATCTCATCTCCGATAGCAAAGCTGTAGATCGTCAGCTTCGTCACCGGCACGCTCAACCGCTGGGCAAACGCCCGGCGGTAAAGCCGCAGCTGGGCGGCGTACTCGTCAATATAATACTGCGCGTCGCGGCTGCGGTCGGTCTTGTAGTCAAGGATCTCGGCATGCTCGTCAAACACCAGCACAAGGTCGGCAATGCCCTGCACCAGTACCTCGGCCCCGGCGGCGCTCCCCTGCTGTGCGGCGGGGGTGATGTCGGCGGCGGGCAGCGCCGTGATGAACGGCTCCTCGCGCAGGATACGGCGGGCCAGCCGGATCCGCCGCCAGACCGCGCTGTCAAAGAAGGGGCGCACGGCGTCCAGATCCAGCTTGTCTGCCAGTGCGGCGTCCAGCAGCTGCAGCCCGGTCTGCCGCTGCACCTCGGCCGCAAGATCGGGGGCCGGGCCGTCAAAGGGCACACTCTGCATAAAGGCGTGGATGGCGGTGCCGCGCTCGGCGCCGGTCATGCCGCTTTTTTGCAGAAAGGCCGGGCGCTCCAGCGCAACCGGGCGGGCGGCGTGGGCCACCGCGCTGACGCTGACCTTGGCGGGGACTTTTTCGAGCGCGGCGCGGGGGCTTTGCCACGCAAAGCTGGCCTGCAGCTGCGCCACCAGCACAGGGTCCGCCGCAGCGGCGGGCGGCGCAGGCGGCTGCTCCGTCTGCTCGGGCAGGGGCAGCAGCCGAATGTCCAGCGGCACACCGGTTTTGCGGTGGTGCGGCAGAAAGTTCGTGCGCGCCCAAAGCGCATCGCTGCCCGGGTGCAGCATTGCAGCGGTCAGCAGCCAGCCTGCCCAACTGCCCATGCCGCGCATCGACTCCGGGCCGGTGGCCTCGGCTGCGGCGCAGAGGGCGGGCAGCTTCAGCGCACTGTCGGTCCGCTTGAGCGGCACCGTGATGATCAGCGCGTCCTGTGCGCGGGTCAGCGCAACATACAGCACGCGCATCTCCTCACTCAGTGTCTCGGTACGGATGGCCTGCGCCAGCGCCGCATAGGGCAGCGTTTTAAACCGCTTGGCCGCCCGCGGCGCACGCAGCATGACGCCCACACCGAGGCGGCTGTGGGTCAGCACCGGCCGCACGGCGTCACTCTGGTTGAACTGGTGGGCTGTGTCTGCCACAAAAACGACCGGAAATTCCAGCCCCTTGGAGCGGTGTACCGTCATGATGGAAACACAGCCGGGGCGGGTCTGCCCGCCCGCGCTCTGGTTCAGTCCGCCGTTGTGGGCGGCAGCGTCCATCGCGCGTATCAGCGCGGGCAGCCCCGCGCGCCCGGCCCCGGCAGCCCACGCTGTAAAGCTGAGCAGATCCTCGCGGCAGCGCAGGCCGTCAGGCAGCGCCCCCACGGCGGCAAGATAGCCGGTGCGGGCCAGCAGCTCCCCGAGCAGCTCCTCCACCGGCAGGGTGCGGGCGAGGCGGCGATACTCGGCCAGTGCCTCGATAAAGGGGGCAAACCGCGCCTGCTCCCCGCCAAGGACCGCCCCATACAGACTGCCGTTTGGCCTTGCACGGCGCAATGCAACAAGATCGTCCGCCGTGTAGGGGAACATCGGGCTCAGCAGCACGGCTGCCAGCGGAATGTCCTGCGCCGGGTTGTCGATAACACGCAGCAGCGCCGCAAAGGGTCGGATATGCGGCTCATCAAGCAGATCGGCGGCGGAATCCGCAAAGACCGGGATGCCCGCCGTGCGCAGTGCGCCTTCATAATCGGCAAAGCCCTTGCGGCCGCGCAGCAGGATACAGAAGTCCTCATACCGGCAGGGGCGCACCCCCTCCTTGCCGCGGACGGCAAAGCCGGTTTTGACCATCTCGGCAATGCGCCGGGCAATGACAGCGGCATCCCCCGCGGTATCGGCTCCGTCAATGACATCGATCTCGCACAGGCCCTGATAGGCGGCGCTTTTATCCCCGCCCACAACAAGCCGCTGGCCGTCCCCATAGGGTACGCCGCCCAGCCCCTGCGTGAAAAACACCTCAAACAGATAGTTGATCCCCTCGATCACGCCGGGTGCGCTGCGGAAGTTTGCATCCAGCGCCAGCGTGGCCGGGCTTGGGGCCGGCTGCGGGTGGGGCTTCCACTGCTGCTGCTTGCCCACAAAGATACCGGGGTCTGCCAGGCGGAACCGGTAGATGCTCTGCTTGATGTCGCCCACGAAGAAAAGGTTGTCCGCTTCGGGGCGGGCCAGCGCAAAGTAAATCGCGTCCTGCAGGGCGTTCGTGTCCTGATACTCGTCCACCAGCACCGCCGTGTAGCGGCTGCTGACCGTGCGGCACAGCGGCGTGCGCTCGTTGCGCTCATTGACGAGCAGATCGAGCGTCAGATGCTCATAATCCGCGTAGTCCAGCACCTTTTCAGCACATTTCGCAGCAAAGCAGTTGTCGGCAAAGGTCTGTGTCACCCGCACAAGGGCCGCCACCAGCGGCGCAGCGCGGCGGCGGTCAGCGGCAAATTCCTCAGCCGTGCAGAGCAGTGCGTCCCGGCGCAGGCTCTCAAGCTGCTTTTTTGCGCGGTCGCGCAGCTCGGACGCAGCGGCAGCGGACTGGTTTGCGTCCTTGCCGCCCTTGATGCGCCCCGCCGCACGCCAGCCCGACAGAACCAGCTCAAGCGCTGACAGGCATTTGTCCCAATCGCCCTGCTCCAAATGGTAGCAGAGGTTCTCGACCCGGGCGGCATCATCAAGCATGACGGCCGTGTAGGCGGTATCGGCCTTTTCGTCCCGCGCTGCGATGGCCGCGCCGCTGTCCAGCAGCGCCTTGACGCCCTGCGCCCGGGCCAGCGCGATGCCCAGCAGCTCACGGCCCCATTCGGTCTGCTGCGGCGGGGCCTCCTGCTGCCACATTTCGGCAAACGCAGTCAGCGATGCCGCCGGGTGGGGCAATGCCCGGGTAAAGTGATAGAGGTCGAGGACCGCATCCCCGGCCGTGCTGTCGGTACGGCCCCGGTCGTACAGGTCGGCAAAGGCGCGGAAGTCGGCGTCCTGATAGGCGGTCTCCAGCGTGGCGGCCAATGTTTCCTGCTCAATGCGGGCAAGGTCAGCCTCCTCGGCGGTCGTAAAGTCAGGGGGTACATCGAGCATGGCAAAATGCTGCTGCACAAAATGCAGGCAAAAGGCATCCACCGTGCCGATGGACGCGCGCTGCAAAAGCAGCTGCTGGCGGCGCAGGTTGGTATTGCCGGGGTGGGCGCGCACCTCCTGCGCAAGGCGGGCCGTGATGTCAGCCCGCAGCTTGGCCGCCGCCGCATTTGTGAAGGTCATGATCAGCAGCGAATCGGCATCCGCCGGGTGCTCAGGGTCCGTGATAAGCCCCACCACGCGCTCGACCAGCACACGGGTCTTGCCCGAGCCGGCAGCCGCCGACACCAGCAGGCTGCCGCCCCGTGCCCTGATGGCAGCCGCCTGCGCCGGGGTGAATTGTATCTTGGGTTGTTCTGGCATGGGGTGTCTCCTTTATGTAGAAAAGCTTCCCCCTGGGGGGAAGGCGTTCTCATTCCGCAAACGGGTCGTCCTTGATCGAAATCGTCCGTTCGTGTTCCCCGTCGCGGTGGGTGCAGGCGCAGCGGAAGTCGCAGTAGGTGCAGGGGCTTTTGCCGCCGCCGGGGCAGAGCGGCTCGGCGTCAATGCGGCCGCTGTACAGGTTTTCCGCCATATCGATGAGCAGGCCGTCCAGATGATCCCGGATGCGGCCCAGCTTCGCCTCATCGGCCAGCGTGCTTTTGCTGTTCAGCACCTTGCCGGTCTTGGCGCTGAAGCTCAGCGGCACAAACTCACCGGTGCCTTTGGTATCCATGGCACGGTAGATGCTCTCATCATCGAGCAGCAGGCCGTTCATCGGGTAGGTCGGCGCGGGGTCGGCCTCCTCGGTCAGTTCGCGGCGGTCAACGCTCTCGGGTGCAGGGTCGGCCAGCAGGTACTCTACCCCCGCCGCCGTAGCACCGGGGAAGGCCTCCTGCGCGTTGCGCTCCAGCGTAAAGAGGTACAGCAGCATCTGGCAATCCAGACCGTAGTAGACCTCCTTCAGCTTGAACTCCTTGCCGCCGGTCTTGTAGTCCACGACCCGCAGATAGGTCTTGCCGCGTTTTTCCAGCGGCATCGCATCGACACGGTCCACCGTGCCGACAATGCGCACCGTATGCCCCGCCCCATCGGCAAGCTGCACCGGGTCGATGCGGGGGGCGTCCGGGTTTTCGGCATCGGGGCTGTCGTCAATGCGCAGCTCAAACGCAACGGGGCGAAAGCCCGACTGCTGAAGATCGCGCTGGATAAAGCCCAGCAGCCCTACCAGATTGCGCCGGATCCGGCCGATCAGGTAGTCCATCCGCACCGTCATGCCGGGCAGGTTTTCGGCCACATATTCGTCCACCAGCGCATCGACAAGGGCCTCCACCTCCTCCGGCGTCAGCGTCTTGAACGCCTCGCCGCGGCGGCGCAGGGCGTTTTCCAGCACCCAGTGGGTCAGCGTGCCGCTTATATTGGGGGCAAGCTCGGCCTTTTTGCGGGGCGCCGCCTTGATGATGTACTGCAGAAAATAGCCAAAGGGGCAGCTCTGGTATTTTTCAAACCGGGTGGGGCTTATGCGCAGCCCCCGCCCAAGTAAGGCTTCCAGCGCGGCGGTGTCCGCGACCCGCTGCTCTGCCCCGGCGGTGTCCACCGCACGGCGCACAGCGGCGTAAGCGGGGGCCAGCGCAGGGTCAGCGTCCAGCACGGCGCGCACTGCCGCACCGGCACACTGCCGGTCCGGGTCCTGACTGAGCATACCCAGCACATCAAGCGCAGCGGCCGGGGCGGCAGCCAGCTGCACCGCCGTGGGGGTGCAGGGCGGCACCTGCAGATACTGCAAAATCGGTGCCAGCGCAGCGCTGGCAGGGGCGGCATCCTCGGCATGGGCCGCTGCGGGCCAGCTGAGCCACAGATAGCTGCGTGCCACAGTCAGCGCCTTGTAAAAGCAGATCCCCTCGCGCAGGACCTTGTTGGCAAAGCAGTCAGGCAGCTCGGCGCCCTGCTCCATCATAATGTCGCGGTCGGCGTGGGTCAGCAGGCCCTGATCGCCGGGCGTCTGGGGGAACTCACCCTCCAACAGGCCGACCACAAAGACGGCATCGGTCTCGGGCAGGCGCATACGGCCCGCCGTGGTCACGATCACACTGTCAAGGCTCTGGGGGATATGCCCCATATCGGTCGTGCGAAGCAGCAGCGTAAAAAGCTCGGCGTACTCGGCAGGGGGCAGCTTTTCACTGCCCAGCAGGCGGGCAAGCTGGTCAAGCAGCCCCATAACGACATTCCACTCGCGCAGGACCTCATCCGCCTCGGGCAGGCGGCCCTCTGTGCGCAGCTTCTCTGCAAGGCTCTCAAGCGCCTTCTCAGCCCCGAGGGACTGCAAAAACAGGAAGATCTGCTTAGTCAGTGCCGCTGCGGGAGCACCGGCCGCCTTGGGCACAAAGTTCGCCAGCCGCTCCATGATGAAGGCGCGGGCGCACTCGGCATCGGCCAGCACCTGCCGGTCCTGCTCGGAGTCATGGCCGTCATACCCCGCCGCGCTGCGGGTAAAGGGCTCCCGCCAATCGGCGGCGGTCAGCTGCCATGTGTAGGCGTAGTTTTCAAGGGCGCACTGCTGGCTTTCCGGCAGATCGACCAGCCCGGTCTTGAGCAGGCGCAGCACGCTGCGGCTCGACACGCCGCGCAAAAGCTCCAGCGCGGCATGGACCGCCCGCGCCGGGGCGGTGTTTTCGGGGGTAGTGGCCTCATCGCAGAAAAGCGGGATGCCCTGCAGGCGGAACTCATACCGCAGCGGGGCAAGGTACTGCTCCGCATTGCGGCAGATAACCGCCATGCGGCTGTAGGGGGTGCCCTGCCGCGCGCGGGCCGCGATCTCGGCGGCCACCGCCTTGGCCTCGGCCTGACGGGACGCCGCCGCGTGGTAGGTAATGGCCGGATGCGCCGGATCGACCACAGCCTCCGGCGTATAGGCAGGGTCCGCCAGCAGCAGGCCCAGCTCGGCCAACGCCGGGGCATCGGCATGGCGGCGGTCCTCGGTCAGCAGCTCGGTATGGGTGGGCACACCGGCCTCTGCGGCCATCCGCTTGAGGGTATTGACCACATTTTTGGCACCGCTGAACAGCCCCATGCCACCGTCCCGGTCCTGCTCGCCGTCACAGCAAAGGCAGACCGTTACATCGGCCACCGGCAGCATGGCCGCCAGCAGGGCGCGCTTCGGCGCATTAAAAGTATCAAACTCGTCAATGTACACGGCGCGCCCCGCAAAGAAGGCTGCGTCCAGACGCTCCGCTGCACGCTGCTGGCGGTCGCCGGGGTCCATGGCGCTCTGGGCCAGCAGCCCCTCATACGCGGCATAGATCAGGGCCAGTTCATCCAGCTTTTCGCGGTCGGCCCCGGGGGCCTTTGCATACTCTGCCAGCATTTCCGGCGTTACACCGGCGCTTTTCAGCTCACTGACAGTCTGGGCCGCCTTCTCGCAGAAAGCGGCGCTGCGCCGCTGGCGGCTGTAGTACACGACCTTATCCAGCAGCGAATCCGCCGCCCGGCGCAGCAGCAGCGCACGGCCCGCCTCGGTCAGGGTGGGCACGGCCGCCCCGCCGTAGCGGCGCAGCAGGGCCTCCGCCAGCGAGGTGAAGGAGTAGCTTTCGACATAGGCGGAAAGGCTGTCCCCCAGCGTGCGGTAGAGCTGCCCCTCGGTGGAGGAGGTAAACTGCTCCGGCACGATAAGGATGCTGCGCTCCCCCCGCGCCGCGCGTGCGCGCAGGGCGGCCAGCATGGTATGCGATTTGCCCGAGCCGGAGGGGCCCAAGATGAAGTTTAGCATGGTGGTGTCCTTTCTGATAGCCTTCTCCCTTGGGAGAAGGTGGCCCGAAGGGCCGGATGAGGGGCGCGTGTGCCGCAGCGACCCATTTGCGGGCGGCAGCGGCAAGGCCGCCCCTCATCAGTCAGCGGGCAAGCCGCTGACAGCTTCCCCCGCAGGGGAAGCCAATCTGCCTATAAAGTCCGCAACTGCCAGTCTTACCTCAAACCGGCCGAACACCAGCGCGTTTTCATCGGCGCCGGGGTAGGCGGCGGTGCTGCCGGAAATGCAGAGCGAGGGATAAAGCACACAGAACCAGTTGCGGCCCTGCGCGGTGCCCAACTCTATGCGCAGGGCGGTGTATTCCCCGCCGGGCAGAGAAAAGCTGCCGTAATCGCGGGCGGAAAAGTCGTGGCTCTCCAGCCGCAGGGCGGCCGTTTGCGGGCTGTGGGCGCGGTGCAGGGCGCTGTCGGCTGCAGCCTGCAAAGCGGGCAGCGCCGTCTGCAGCGCACGGACAGCCTGCTGCGGGCTTTGCGCCTGCGTCACGGCGGGCGGCAGGGCAGCCAGCACGGCATCCCGCACCTGTAATTTCAACAGCTGGTCATCCCATGTATCGCTGTTGGCTAAGATGTGCAGCCGCACGGTGTCAGCACGCACCCGGGCGGCGGTGCGTTGGTGCCAATCGGCATAGGCGGTAAGTACAACAGTCAGTGCCAGCGCCAGACCGGCGCCCAGCTCCAGCACACGGCGGGTATGCTTCGTCATAACAGTTCTCCCCTTTCCAACCGGAGTATGGGCAGAAAGGGGAGAAAATAATCATCTGATTGTCCGCACGGCGCGGGATCACTTTTTTGCGCCAAACAGGCGGCGGGCCGTCACGAAGGGGCCGCCGCGGGTCGGCTTGCAGAGATAGACCTGCCGGTAGCTGCTTTTAAGGGCGGCCACGGCCTTGCGTGCGGCGTCCTGCCTGTCAAAGATGCCAAAGACGGCCGCACCGCTGCCGGTCATCTGGGCTGTCACGGCACCATGCGCCCGCAGCGTTTTGCAGATGGCGGGCGTTTCGTCCGCACCGGAGCAATGCTCGAGCGCATTGCCGGCCGCCGCGCAGACGCCGGGCAGGTCGTTTTTGCGGATGGCCTGCTCCTGTGCCTCGCAGTCAGGGTGGACAGGGCTGCCCATCGTGTCATAGCGGGCAAAGGCTTCGGGGGTGGAAACGCCCACGCTGGGCATCGCCACCACGAACCAGCAGTCCGGGCAGGGCGGCAGGGCTTTCATCAGATCGCCCACGCCCCGCACGCGGCAGGTGCCGCCCATCAGGGCAAACGGCACATCAGCCCCGATGCCCGCACCGATGGCGCACAGCTCACTCATCGAAAGCTTTGCGCCGTACAGCTCATTCAAACCGACCAGCACCCCGGCAGCATCGGCACTGCCGCCGGCCATGCCGGCCCGCACCGGTACCCGCTTGTAGATCGTCATATCCACGCCCGCCAGCAGACCGGTATAGGCAAAGAAGGCCAGCGCGGCCTTGACAGCGGTGTTTTTATCGTTGGCCGGCACAAAGCTGCCGGGCAGATTCAGCGTCAGGTCATGGCTGCGGCGCAGCGTGATTTTTTCATACAGGTCAATGGTCTGCATGACCATATCCAGATCATGGTAGCCGTTGGGCAGCGTGCCCACGACATCCAGCGACAGATTCAGCTTGGCCGGGGCCAGCACCGTCACAGAACGGTATTGCATAGGGGTCACTCTCCTGTTATTTGCTCTGCGGATGGCAGGGTTACTTCGTCCAGCCGTTTTCGCTCAAAAATTCGCGGATGCGCTTCATTGCGATCTGCAGATGATCCACGCTGTAGGCATAGCTGATGCGGGCGTACCCCTCGCCGGAGGCGCCGAACGCCGAGCCGGGGATAATGGCAACCTCTTTTTCACGCAGCAGCCGCTCACAGAATTCACTGCTCGTCAGGCCGCTGATCTGGATCGAGGGGAAGACATAGAACGCGCCGCGCGGCTCAAAGCAGGTCAGGCCCATGTCGTTGAGCGCCTTGACCACATAACGGCGGCGGCGGTTGTACTCGTCCCGCATCATCTCGATCTGGTCATCACACTGGCGCAGCGCCGTGACCGCCGCATACTGGCTGGTGGTCGGGGCCGACATGATGCAGCTCTGGTGTATCTTGGTCATGACCTTGATGAGCGGCGCGGGGCCTGCGGCATAGCCGAGACGCCAGCCGGTCATGGCGTAGGATTTGGAGAAACCGTTGACGACAACGGTGCGCTCGGCCATGCCGGGCAGCGATGCAATGGACACATGGCGGTCGAGCCCGTAGGTCAGCTCGGAATAAATTTCATCCGACAGCACCAGCACATTCGACTCGCGCAGGACGGCGGCGATCTCTTCCATCTCGGCGGCGCTCATGACCGCGCCGGTGGGGTTATTCGGGTACGGGAAGATCAGCAGCTTTGTCCGCGGCGTGATGGCCGCCCGCAGCTGGTCGGCAGTCAGGCGGAACTGATCCTCGGCGCGGGTGGCAATATGCACCGGCACGCCGCCGGTCAGCTGGGTGATCGGCTCATAGCAGACAAAGCAGGGCTCGGGAATGATGACCTCGTCCCCGGGCTGGACCACCGCGCGGATGATCAGGTCGATGGCCTCACTGCCGCCGACCGTGACAAGGACATTTTCCTCTTTATAGTGCAGATCAAAGCGGCGGCCAAGGTAGCTGCAGATCTCATTGCGCAGCTCCTTCAGACCGGCGTTGGCTGTGTACTTGGTGCGGCCCAGTTCAAGGCTGCGGATGCCTGCATCGCGGACGCTCCACGGCGTTTTAAAATCCGGCTCGCCAACGCCCAGAGAGATGCAGTGCGGCATTTCAGCCGCCAGATCAAAGAACCTGCGGATGCCGGACGGGCGCATCGCCTTGGCGGCAGGGGCAAGCAGTTCATCGTAGTTCATCACAGGACGGTACACTCTCTTTCATCGGGTTCTTCGGCCAGATACAGCCGACCGCCGCGCTTGTAGGGGCGCAGCACAAAGCTGGTGGCGGTGGAGAGCACATCGTCCAGCGGGGAGAGGCGCTTGGCCACGAAGATTGCGATCTCCTGGAAGCTGCGGCCCTTGATGATGACCTGCAGGTCGTAGCTGCCGCTCATCAGCAGCACGGTATCCACCTCGTCAAACTGGGCGATGGTCATACCGATGTCGTCAAAGCCGCGGGCCTTGTGGGGGGTCACGCGCAGCTCGATGACAGCCTCCACCAGATTGACGCCGGCCTGTTCCCAGTCCACCAGCGTTTCATACCCGCGGATGTAGCCTTTGGCGGCGGCCTCGTCCATCATGGCGGCGATCTCCTCGGGGGTCTTATCCAGCATCGCCGCGATGTCCTCGATCGGCATGCGGGCGTTCTTTTCCAGAATACGGAGCAATTCTTCCATAGTACCACACCTCACTCAAGTATATGCAGCTATTATAGCATATTCGCGGCAGGATTGCACCATTGTTTTTTGCGGCAAAGCCCTGCCGCACACAAAAAAAGCAGCACCCCCGTGCCTTACACAGGGATGCTGCTCTGTTTTTTGTCAGCCCTCGGCAGGCTGTTCGTCTGTTGTCTGGGGTTCCTCCGGCTCTGCGGGCTGTTCCGGCTCTGCAGGCTCCGGCGCAGGCTCTTCAGCTGCGCTGGGCGCATCGGCGGTGCCCAGCTCCTCGTTCTGCAATTCCTCCACAAGGGCATCGGTCGGTGCAGGGGTGGGCGTGACCTCCACCTGCATCTCACTCTCCTGCAGGGCGGTCAGATACCACTGGCGGTTCTCCCCGCGGGTAAAGACATAATCCATATACTTCGTCGGCTCGGTGGGGGCCGTCAGCGAAAGCTCACCGGTGGCGTTGTTCGTGGCGGTGGGCACATAGCCGACCGTGACGATGCGCTTGCCGTCCCGGCGGCTGATCTTCTCGACCGTCGGCGTGTACTGCGCCACCGAGCTGGTGACCGGCACCAGATAGGCCTGCTTTTCCTCATCGTACTGGTAGACGAATTCCTCGGTGCTGAAGGTCCCCTCCGGCACCTTATACTCAGGGCCGAGAAGGTTGGCGATGTAGGTATCGACCTCCAGCGCGGGGATCATGGCCGAGCCGGTATCGGGGTCACGCTCATACTGGTCAAGGCTGCCGCCGCTGTTCTGCACCTGATAGACGGTGCCCCAGATGGCGGCCTGCTTGAATACGCCGGGGTCAACGCTGTTCACATCGTCAAACGCCACGGGATCCAGCATGACCATGCCGTACAGGCGGTCACGGTACGCCTTGCGCAGGCCGCTGTCGTCCAGCGCCGAGCGCACAAGCCCTACGATCCAGCCCAGCACGGTAAACAGGCCGATGAGCGCAAGCAGCAGCGCCACACTGCCCACGACCTGCCGTGCCAGACGACGGTTATTGCGGATATGTTCTTCTCTGTAATTTGCCATTGTGGATGTGTTGCTCCTTTGGGGGGATTGAAAAGCGGTGCAGCGGGGCGAGGGCACCCCGCCCTACACGCCCATTGAACGGGGGATCGCAGAGCGGCATGCCCCCATGCCGCCGCAGGCAGGCCTCTTACTTATTCTTGTACATCTGCTCGTAGTATTTCTGGTAATCGCCGCTGGTGACATGGGCCATCCAGTCGGGGTGGGCCAGATACCAGTCGATGGTCAGCACGATGCCCTTCTCGAACGGGGTCTCGGGGTACCAGCCCAGATCCTCCTTGATCTTGGTCGGGTCGATGCCGTAGCGGCGGTCATGGCCGAGGCGGTCAGCGACATGGGTGATCAGCTCCTCGCTGATACCCTCGTCCTTCAGGCGGTCATGCAGCTGGGCAATGACGGTCTTGACGATGAAGATGTTGGGGCGCTCGTTGTGGCCGCCCACATTGTAGACCTCGCCGTCCTTGCCGCCATTGGCGACCATATCGATAGCCTTGCAGTGATCCATGACATACAGCCAGTCGCGGATCTGCATGCCGTCACCGTAGACGGGCAGCGTCTTATGCTGCTTGGCATTGTTGATGAGCAGCGGGATCAGCTTCTCGGGGAACTGATAGGGGCCGTAGTTGTTGGAGCAGCGGGTGATGTTCATCGGCATGCCGTAAGTGTCGTGGAACGCCTTGACGAACATATCGGCGCTGGCCTTGGAGGCAGAGTAGGGGCTGTGCGGGCACAGCGGGGTGGTCTCCATAAAGTAGCCCTCGGCACCCAGCGCGCCGTAGACCTCATCGGTGGAAACCTGCAGGTACTTCTTGCCCTCTTTCCACGTCTTTGCGGCGGCATCATACCATGCGTCCTTGCAGCACTGCAGCAGGTTCACGGTGCCCAGCACATTGCTCTCGACAAAGATCTCGGGGTTTTTGATGCTGCGGTCAACATGGCTCTCGGCTGCAAAGTTGATGACATAATCCGGATCGTACTTGGCAATCAGGTCGGTGACGAGCGCTTTGTCACAGATGTCGCCCTGCACAAAGATGTGACGGGCGTCATCCTCGATGTCCTGCAGGTTCTCGAGGTTGCCGGCATAGGTCAGCTTGTCGAGGTTGATGAGGCGGATGTCCTCATACTTTTCCAGCATATAGTGGACAAAGTTAGAGCCGATAAAGCCGGCACAGCCGGTTACGAGATAAGTCTTCATATATCAAAGTTCTCCATTCCAGTTTGCAAAAAAGTCCTTGAGGGCGTCCTGCCAGTCGCGCATCTCATCGCCAACCGTGCAGCGCAGCATACGGTTTTCGAGCGCGCTCCATGCCGGGCGGTTGGCGCTGGCCGGGTTTGCGGCCGCGTACTCGGCGCTGGTGACAGGCTCGACCTTGCAGTTGAGGCCTGCCCCCTGCATGATGGCGCAGGCGAAGTCATACCAGCTGCAGATGCCGTTGCCGGTGCAGTGGTAGATGCCGTAATCGTGGCTGACAGCCAGCTTCAAAATATGGTAGGCCAAATCGACGGCGTTCGTCGGGTTGCCCAGCTGGTCGTTGACAACGGTGATCTTATCGTGGGTCTGACCCAGACGGACCATCGTCTTGACGAAGTTTTTGCCGTAGGCACTGTAGAGCCATGCCGTGCGCACGATGAAGTGCCGGCGGCAGAACCGCTCAACATACTGCTCGCCCAGCAGCTTGGTCTGACCGTAGGCCGAGATGGGTGCAGGCACGGCGCACTCGTCCAGTGCCACACCGCCGTTGGCGGTGCCGGGGAACACATAGTCGGTCGAAACATGGATCAGCCGTGCGCCGATCTTCTCGCAGGCAAGCGCCAGATTGCGCGGGCCGAGGGCGTTGACTTTAAACGCCGCGTCGCGGGCGGTCTCGCAGCCGTCCACATTCGTGAAGGCTGCGCAGTTGATGACCGTATCCGGCTGGTGGCGGCGGATATAGTTGATGGTGGCCTCGCGGTCGGTGATGTCCAGCTCATCGACATCCACCGGGATAACGGTGGCCTTGCGCAGACGCTCGGGCAGGGGGCCGATGGCGCAGCCCTCCTCCGCAAGCTGGCGCTGCAGCTCGGTGCCCAGCTGCCCGCGGCAGCCGGTAATCAAAATTTTCATAGATTCTCTCCCCCGCTCCGATCAATACTGCAGCTTGTCGTCTGCGACATTCTTCAGGTGCTGACCGTAGGGGCTCTTGCCGTAGCGGGCTGCGCTCTCGAGCAGCTTCTCCTTGGTGATCCAGCCGTACTTGTAGGCGATCTCCTCGGGGGCCGAGATTTTGATGCCCTGACGCTGCTCAATGGTCTGCACAAAGGTAGCAGCCTCCACAAGGGAGTCCATCGTGCCGGTGTCAAGCCATGCATAGCCGCGGCCGAGCAGCTGGACATCCAGCTTGCCCTGCTCCAGATACATCTGGTTCAGGGTGGTGATCTCCAGTTCGCCGCGAGCGCTGGGCTTGACCTGCTTGGCCATCTTCACGACCTCGTTATTATAGAAGTAAAGGCCGGTGACAGCGTAGTTGCTCTTGGGGTTGGCGGGCTTTTCCTCAATGTCAGTGGCGTGGCCGTCCTTATCAAAGGCCACAACGCCGAAGCGCTCGGGGTCGTTGACATAGTAGCCGAAAACGGTGCTGCGCCCTGCTGCGGCGTTGGCAGCAGCGGCCTTCAGCCGCTTGGAGAAGCCGGCGCCGTAGAAGATGTTGTCGCCCAGAACCATCGCGCAGCAGTCATCGCCGATGAACTCCTCACCCAGAATAAAGGCCTGTGCCAGACCGTCCGGACTGGGCTGGACCTTGTACTGCAGGTGCAGGCCGTACTGGCTGCCGTCACCCAGCAGCGCCTCAAAGCGCGGCGTGTCCGTGGGGGTGGAAATGATCAGAATGTCCTGGATGCCCGCCAGCATCAGCGTAGACAGCGGATAGTAGATCATCGGCTTGTCATAGACGGGCAGCAGCTGCTTGGATGTGACCATTGTCAGCGGGTAAAGTCGGGTGCCGGCGCCGCCGGCCAGGATAATACCTTTCATCGTTTACAACTCCTTATTTTATTGGTGCAGTGCGCGCCGCCCATCCCATCGGGGCATAATCTCACACAATACGATTAAAGTTATTATACAGCATTTAAGAGCCACACGCAAGGGGGAAAATTCTCTTACCCGCCCAGCTTACCTGCCCGCATTTTTTGACACGCCGGCCGGCATAACCGCCCCCGGCACACCCCTGCAGAAGCGGTTTCCCGCCCTCCTTTCGCCTTAAATTGTTTCCGTTTTGTTACGATTTTTCTGCAGCACCTTGACGCAACGCGCCGGCTGTGCTACAATACAGAAAGCATAAATCACGATGGCACGTTGCTGCATCGTTCCCGATAGAAGCTAAAGACTGAAATTAAGGAGGCGTTTTCTCGATGAAACGCTTTTTTTGTGCGGCCTTTTTTATTGCCGTCATTACGCTGCTGGCCGCCTGCGGCGCTTTGAATACCACCACCGCCGCCGCGCAGGCCACCGCGACCCCGACCAGTTCTACCTCCCGCGCCCAAAAAACACCGTCCACCGTCAAGGTGAACGAGACCGCCGCCAAGGTGGAGGTCGTCACGGCCCAGAGCAGCGCCACACCGGAGTCCACGACCTCCGCTGCAGCAGAGACCCCGGCCACCGGGGATTTTCCCGTGATGTATCTCGTCGGCGTGGTCGGGCTTATCCTGATTTGCTCCGCCGGTCTTTTGATGCTGCGCAAAATTTGAGTTTTGAACGCCCTGCGGGGCGTTTTTTGTTTTTATTTTCAGGTGCTTCCGCACAGCTGTAAGCGTCAGGCGGAATGCCTTTACAAATTGTTAAACCGGAAAGGAGTCCCCGCTGTGCCCAAACGCTACCGCAAGCTGCGCGGGGATACCGCGTACTACCCCTTTGCCGCCCGCACCGGGCTGCGGGCGCGCCAGCGCCGCCATGCGCGGGCACTGCGCATCGCCGGTGCCGCCGCACTGATTCTGGCCGCCGTGCTGGCCCTGCGGCAGAGTGTATTCCGCGGCGGTCAGCCCGATGCACCTGCCCCGCTACCCAGCGCAGCCCCCGCCGTCACCGTTGCACCGGGGACCGCCCATGTGAGCGTTCAGCCGCTGGCTGCCACGCGGGACGCATTGGCTGAGACCCAGCAGGCCGACACGCAGGCCCACACAACACCGGAAAGCGCCGCCCGGCCCCCTGCCGCCCGCACCGCTGAGGTCCTGCCCCGCTACCGCAGCCTTTATGAGCAGAACCCCGACCTCATCGGCTGGCTGCGCATCGACGGCACCGGCATTGACCTGCCCGTAGTGCAGACCCCCGGCGACAACGAATACTACCTGCGGCGCGGCTTTGACCGCTTTTATGCCGTGGGCGGCACGCTCTTCCTCGATGAGCGCTGCTCGGTGGAGCCGGACGCGCCCACTGATAACTGGCTCATCTACGGCCACAATATGCGGGACGGGTCGATGTTCGGCCAGCTGGTGCGCTACCGGGACGAGGCCTTCTGCCAAGCCCACCCGACCTTTACCTTTGACACACTGTACGAGACCGCCACCTGGCAGGTCGCAGCTGTGCTGGACACCGCGCTGGGCGCAGACGAGCTGCCCTACTACACCTTTTTTGACGCCGACAATAAGCTGGACTGGCAGCGCCGTGTGGCCGCCATCACCGAAAAATCGCTGTATGACACCGGCGTCACCCCGGCATACGGCACCCAGCTGCTGACGCTTTCGACCTGCGGGGATACCCGCATCGGCACCGATACCCGCTTTGCCCTGCTGGCCGTCCGGGTAGGGTGAGCGGATTTTCCTCTTGCATTTTCGGAGCGAATCCGCTATTATGGTGCTTACACAATTTTATATAAATAAAAGGAGTCTGTATCATGGCAGAATTTACCTATGAAGTTACCGAGCGCATCGCCGTTCTTTCCACCAATGCCCGCGGCTGGGAGCGTCAGCTGAACATGGTCAGCTGGAACGGCAACCCGCCGAAGTACGATATCCGCGACTGGTCCCCCGATGGCAGCCGCATGGCCAAGGGCATCAGCCTGACCGAGGACGAGCTGAAAACGCTGAAGGGCATTCTGGACGACATGGAACTGTGAGGCTTGTATGCAGGACTATCACGCCGAATTTGTGGAGATCTACAATAAAAATATCACCCGCCCCGGCGCTGACCGCCTGCTGAGCTGGCTGGAAACCACGGATTTTTTCACCGCGCCGGCCTCGACCCGGTTCCACGGTGCCTGTGAGTGCGGCCTTGTCATGCACAGCATCAATGTGTACAATGCGATGATGCAGCATTTTTTCACCGAGGGGGAAAGCGCCGAGAGCTACGCCATCTGCGGCCTGCTGCATGACCTGTGCAAGGCAAACTTCTATAAGGTAAGCACCCGCAATGTCAAAAACGATGTGACCGGCCAGTGGGAGAAGGTCCCCTTTTATCAGGTAGCCGACCAGCTGCCCTACGGCCACGGGGAAAAAAGTGTCTATCTGATCGAGCATTTTATGCGGCTGAAAACGGCCGAGGCCATTGCGATTCGGTGGCACATGGGCGGCTTTGACGATGCCGTGCGCGGCGGCAGCTTTGCCGTCAGCGATGCCTACAACACCTATCCCCTCGCCGTCAAGCTGCACATTGCCGACTTGACTGCCACCTACCTGCTGGAGCAGGGCACCAGCGAGGTCGAGAACGGCCACGAGAAGAAAAAATAAACAGCACGCCCCCGCTTATGCGCCTGCATGAGCGGGGGCGCTTTTACTGCGAATCGATAAGCCTGTAGGGGCGACCATTGGTCGCCCGCCAACTTGGCGCAGCGGCAATTTTCCGGGAAGGTTCTCCGTGTGAAAAACGAGTAAAGGGTTCAACATATCGGCAATGGGGTCTCCCGCGCACTAAACAAAGCCCCGCAGGGGCTTTGTTTGCCGCCTGCGGGCGGCCGTGCTGTTCGACCCCTCAGCACCGGGGATAAAAAGAGGCTCCCTGACCGGGACACGGTCAGGGAGCCTCTTTTTATGCCGGTGATGGGGGTCGAACCCATACGGTGTCACCACCAACGGATTTTGAGTCCGTCTCGTCTGCCAATTCCAACACACCGGCTTGTAAACAGCGATATTATTATAACTGCATTGCGCCGTGTTGTCAAGCCGGGCGGAGGGATTTGTCATTTTTTAAAAAAACAGATTTTTTTGAAAAAATCTGTTGACAAACGCCCTGCGCACCGCTATAATAATATGCGTCGCCTGATGACAGGCGCAGCGTTCTATTGCCCCATAGCTCAGTTGGTTAGAGCACCTGACTGTTAATCAGGGTGTCGTCCGTTCAAGTCGGACTGGGGCAGCCATCAAGGCTTGAAGCTTCTGCTTCAAGCCTTTTTCTTTTGCCCCGCCTGCTGAAAATTGGCCGATTTAGGGCTTCTGTGTCAATTTCTTGCGGTTTCCTCTTGCAATCCCTATAAAAATAGTATAGTATAGTTCGGTAGAGCAAAACTATCCGGGGGGCTTTCTGCCCATATCCCGGTTTTATACCACTTGGAGGTGTTTTTTCCATGAGCAGTCCGCTGCTGGAAGTCAAAGATTTACAGGTCATCGTTGGGGAGGAGCAAAAGGTCCTTCTTGATGGGCTGAACCTGACGGTGAACGCCGGTGAGACCCATGTTCTGATGGGCCATAATGGCGCCGGTAAGTCCACCCTTATGAGCGCCCTGATGGGTGATCCCCGCTACACTGTGACCCGCGGCCAGATCCTCTTCCGCGGTCAGGATGTTACCCATGAGACTGCCGATGTCCGCGCGCGCGCCGGCATGTTCCTCTCCTTCCAGACGCCGGAGGAGATCCCCGGCATCACGCTGGAGAGTTTCCTGCGCACGGCAGCCGGTGCCATTGCAGGCAAGCCCGTCAAGGTCATGAAGTTCCGCCATGAGATGGCCGCCCAGATGGAAGCGCTGAACATGGACCCGTCCTACGCCGACCGCTATCTGAATGTCGGCTTCTCCGGCGGTGAGAAGAAGAAGGCCGAGATCTTGCAGCTGCTCATGCTCAAGCCCAGTCTGGCCCTGCTCGATGAGACCGATTCCGGCCTCGATGTGGACGCCGTCAAGACGGTGGCCAGCGGCATCAAGGCCTACCACAACGCCGACAACGCCCTGATCATCATCACCCACAACGCCAAGATCCTTGAGGGCCTGCAGGTCGATTATGTCCATGTGCTGGACGATGCCCGCATCGTGCGCACCGGTGATGGCAGCCTTGTCAATGAGATCATTGAGGAAGGCTTCACTGCCCTGAAGGAGGACGAAGCCAAATGAGAGCCTTCGAGACTGAAAAGACCGAGATCGCCGAGGTCGACCGCAGTGTCTACGACATCAAGGACAAGGTCAACGCAGCGTTTGAGGTCAACTCCGGCCTGACGGCAGAGATCGTGGAAAAGATCTCGGAGGAAAAGCACGATCCCGAGTGGATGCGTGAGTTCCGCCTGAAGGCGCTGGACACCTACAATCAGATGTCCCTGCCCACCTGGGGCCCCTCGCTGGAGGGGCTGGACATGAGCAACATCGTCACCTATGTGCGTCCCAACACCGAGATGCGCGGCAAATGGAGCGAAGTGCCTGACGACATCAAGAACACCTTTGAGCGTCTGGGCATCCCGCAGGCCGAGCGTTCAAGTCTGGCCGGCGTGGGTGCGCAGTACGACTCCGAGGTCGTTTACCACAATGTAAAAGAGGAAGTTGCCGCGCAGGGTGTTATCTACACCGATATGGAGAGCGCACTGACCGGCCCCTACGCTGATATGGTGAAGGAGCATTTCATGAAGTGCGTGCCCCCCACAGACCACAAGTTTGCGGCGCTGCATGGCGCCGTGTGGAGCGGCGGCTCCTTCGTCTATGTTCCCGCAGGCGTGCATGTGGATATTCCGCTGCAGTCCTATTTCCGGCTGAACGCCCCGGGTGCCGGCCAGTTTGAGCACACCCTTATCATTGTGGACAAGGGTGCCTACCTGCACTTTATCGAGGGCTGCTCCGCCCCGAAGTACAATGTGGCCAACCTGCATGCAGGCTGCGTGGAGATTTTCGTCGGCGAGGGTGCGCGCGTGCGCTACTCCACGATTGAAAACTGGTCCAAAAACATGTACAACCTGAACACCAAGCGCGCCCGCGTGGAAAAAGGCGGCACCATCGAGTGGGTATCCGGTTCCTTCGGCTCCCACACGGGCTGCCTGTACCCGATGAGCGTGCTGCAGGGCGAGGGTGCCCGCATGGAGTTCACCGGCATCACCTTTGCGGGTGCCGGGCAGGATCTGGACACCGGTGCCAAGGTCGTGCATGCGGCCCCCAACACCACCAGCCACATTTCCACCAAGAGCATCGCCCGCGACGGCGGCGTCTCCAACTTCCGCTCCTCCGTTGTGGTGCTGCCCAACGCTGCGGGCAGCAAGTCCAGCGTGAGCTGCGAGTCCCTGATGCTGGATGACCGCAGCCGCTCCGACACGATCCCCGCCATGGACATCCGCTGCGATGCCGTGGATGTCGGCCACGAGGCCAAGATCGGCCGCATCAGCGAGGAGGCCATCTTCTACCTGATGAGCCGCGGCATGACCGAGGAGGACGCCCGCGCCCTGATCGTCGGCGGCTTTGCCGAGCCCATCGCCAAGGAGTTGCCGCTGGAATACGCGGTGGAGATGAATAACCTGATTCATCTGGAGATGAAGGGAAGCATTGGGTAAAGATAATAGATAATAAATAAAAGATAAAAATTATGGTGGAGTTTTTGCCAAAGGCAAAAACAAAATTTTATGTGTGCTTCAGCACACATTCCACATTTTTTATTATCTATTATCTTTTATCTCTTATCTTACAACTGCTAATAAGGTGATATTGCTATGACTACAACCATGAACCGCCTGCCGGTTTCCACTTGGAACCCGCTGGGCGTGAATTATGCGCCGGCATCGGCGGCACTGCCCACTGTGCCCGCTGACGGCTGGGCCAAGGCGGAGATTCTCTCCCCTGCCCTGCCTGCCGGTGTGACCGCCCCCGCCGAAGCCGATTTCGGCGATTTTGCCGCCAGCGGCATGGGTGCCGAGACCGATGCCTGGCTGGCCGAGAACGCCAACCTTGTGAACCATCTGGCCGTGACCGGTACCGCCGATGCGCCCGTTGTGTTTGAGAATACGCTGGACGCCGACCACCCCCACGCGCTGACCTGCCTGACCATTGATGCTGCCGAGGGCAGCAGCCTGACCGTTGTGCAGGTCGTGCGCGGCGATGCCGAGGACGGCGTTTCCGCCAACCTGACCCGCATCCGCGCCGCTGAGGGTGCGCATGTCGTTCTGGTTCAGGTCCAGCTGCTGGGCAACCGTGCCCGCCGCTGGAACGCTGTTGCCATTGAGCAGGGCACCTCCGCCCGGGTCGAGCAGGTCCGCATTGAGCTGGGCGGCGCAGTCGTTGCCTGCGGCACCCGCACCCTGCTGAACCACAACAAGTGCGAGTATGACCTTGACGCCGTCTACTTCGGCCACGGCGAGGACGTGCTGGACTTCAATGATGTCTCTGTCCACACGGGCAAGGATACGCTGTGCGAGATGCACACCGCCGGTGTGCTGACCGGCCACGCCGACAAGATCCTGCGCGGCACGGTGGATTTTCAGCGCGGTGCCAAGCGCGGTGTCGGCCATGAGAGCGAGGATGTGCTGCTGTTCAGCCCCAACGCCCGCAACCGCACCGCGCCCCTCATCCTCTGCGGTGAGGAGGAGGTCGAGGGCCAGCACGCTGCCAGCGTGGGCCGCCTTGACGAGAACAAGCTGTATTATCTGCGCTCCCGCGGGTTGAGCGAGGCACAGGCCCGCCGCCTGATGGTGGATGCCCGCTTTGCCCCCGCCATTGACAAGATCCCGCTGGAGAGCCTGCAGGACGAGGTGCGTGAAAATGTTGCAGGGAGGCTCAACGATGAATTGGACGGCTGATTTCCCCATTCTGGCTGCCGATGAAAACGGCAAGCGCCTTGTCTATCTGGACAGCGCCGCCACCACCCAGCACCCCACGCAGGTTCTGAACGCGGTGGTCAACTACTATAATAAAGAGAACGCAAACCCCCACCGCGGCGTTTACGAGCTGGCGATGCGTGCCACCGATGCCCACGAGGGTGCGCGCCATACCGTGGCGCAGTTCTTCAACGCCGAGGACGATGAGATCGTCTTTACCCAGAACACGACCGAGAGCCTGAACCTGATCGCCTACAGCTACGGCATGAATTTCCTGCATGAGGGCGATGAGATCGTTGTCTCTGTGGCGGAGCATCACTCCAACATGGTGCCGTGGCAGCGCGTGGCCAAGGCCACCGGCGCAAAGCTCGTCTATATGTATCCCGGCGAGAACGGCCGCCTGACGACCGAGGAACTGGACAGGAAGATCACCCCCAAGACCAAGGTCGTTGCCGTGGCGATGGTCTCGAATGTTCTGGGCCTGCGCGCCCCCGTCGAGGAGATCGTCAAGCGCGCCCATGCCGTGGGTGCTGTGGTGGTGCTGGACTGCGCACAGAGCGCCCCCCACACCCCCGTGGATGTCAAGAAGCTGGATGTGGATTTTGCCGCCTGCTCTGCCCACAAGCTGTACGCCCCCATGGGCGTAGGCGCCCTGTACGCCCGTGCGGAGCTGCTGGAAAAGATGCCCCCCTTCCTGAGCGGCGGCGATATGATTGCCGCTGTGCATGAGAGCGGCGCCACCTGGGCAGACGGCCCCCGCAAGTTCGAGGCCGGCACCCGCAATGTCGGCGGCGAGGTCGGCTTTGCCGCCGCCATCGACTACATGAACGGCATCGGCTGGCAGGCCATGGAGGTACACGAGCATGCGCTGCTGGACCGTATGCTGGCCGGTATGCGCGCCATGCCGTGGCTGACTGTCTACGGCGAGCCTGTGGCGGACGGCCGCTACGGCGTTGTCAGCTTCAATGTCAACGAGGTCCATCCCCACGATGTGGCCACCATCCTTGATGCGGGCGGCGTGGCTGTCCGCGCCGGGCATCACTGCGCCCAGCCCCTGATGGAGTTTTTGGGCATCGGCAGCTGCTGCCGCGCCAGCGTAGCCATCTACAACACCGCCGAGGATGTGGATGCCCTGCTGGAAAATCTTGAAAATGTCAGAAAGGTGATGGGCCTGTGAACCTGAACGAACTGTATACCCAGATCATTACCGAAAACAGCCGCAGCAAGGAGAACCGCCACCCTGTCGAGGGGGCGACCCACAGCTTAGAGGGCGTCAACCCCAGCTGCGGGGATGACATCACGCTGCAGCTGCGCGTGAAGGACGGCAAGATCGAGGACGCCGGCTTTATCGGCAGCGGCTGTGCGATCTCGCAGGCCTCCGCCTCATTGATGATTGACCTTGTGAAGGGCCGCACCGTGGAGGATGCGCACCGCCTCATCAGCCTGTATTTCCAGATGATCAAGGGCAAGATCACGCCCGAGGAGCTGGACGATCTGGAGGATGTGGCCGCCCTGCAGGGCATTGCCCATGTCCCCGCCCGCGTCAAGTGCGCGGTGCTTGCCTGGCACACGCTGGAGGAAGCGCTGGACGGCGAGGGCAAAACCGATAAGGTTACGACCGAGGATAAAGAGTAAAATTTCATGATAACCCCGCAGCAAGCCACTTGTGCTTTGCTGCGGGGTTTTGTTGTATATCTGTAGGGGCAGGGCTCTGCTCCGCCCGTGCCCGCTTGCGGCAGGGTGAACTTTTCGGGCGCATATGGAATGCGCCCCTACGGTTGTAGGGGTCGGCGTCCCCGACGACCCGCAAACATAGTTGCTGCGGCAGCTTACCGGGCGGAGCAGAGCCCCGCCCCTATGTTTTGCTGAATATTTTACGGGCATACTTTTCTTTTCCCTGCATCTGTGGTACAATATACAAATATATAAGTTAAAATCTATCATTGTGCCTATATATAGAGAGAAAGGGAAATTACCATGTGTGGCTTTGTTGGCTTTACCGGCCTGCGTGAACAGCGCGAGGCCATCCTGCACAGAATGGCAGACCGCATCATCCACCGCGGCCCCGATATGGAGGGCTACCATATCAGCGGCAATGACCCCCGCAGCGCCATCGCGCTGGGCTTCCGCCGTCTGAGCATCATCGACCTGGCCGCAGGCAAACAGCCCATGTACAATGAGGACGGCACCGTTGTCTGCGTTTTCAACGGCGAGATCTACAATTTTATGGAGCTGCGCACCGAGCTGCAGGCCAAGGGCCACATCTTCCAGACCCACTGCGACACCGAGGTCATCCTGCACGGCTATGAGGAGTACGGCACAAAGCTGGCCGGTATGCTGCGCGGCATGTTCGCCTTTGTCGTGTGGGATACGAAAACCAACGAGATGTACGGCGCACGCGACATCTTCGGCATCAAGCCGTTCTACTACACCCAGACCGAGGCAGGTGAGCTGCTGTTCGGCAGCGAAATCAAGAGCCTGCTGGAGCACCCCGGTTTCCGCCGGGAGGTCAACGCCGAGGCGCTGCGCCCCTACCTGACCTTCCAGTACAGCGCCATGAACGAGACCTTCTTCAAGGGCACCTACAAGCTGCCCCCCGCCCACTGGTTCACCTACAAGGACGGCAAAATGCAGATTGAGCGGTACTGGGACGCCGATTTTCGCCACCCCACGACGCTTTCTTATGAGCAGTGCGCCGATCAGATCGACGCCCGCGTGCGGGAGAGCGTGGCCGCCCACCGCATCAGCGATGTCAAGGTCGGCTCCTTCCTGTCCGGCGGCGTGGATTCCAGCTATATCACGGCCTGCCTGATGCCCGATGAGACCTTCTCGGTCGGCTTTGCCAGCCCGGACGGCACCCACAAATTTGACGAAACGACCGAGGCCGGGGAGCTTTCCGACAAGCTCGGCATCAAGAACTACCGCGAGATGCTGACCAAGGAGCAGTGCCTTGACGCCTTTGCGGATATTCAGTATCACATGGACGAGCCGCAGTCCAACCCGTCCAGCGTACCGCTCTACTTCCTGTGCCAGCTGGCGCGCCAGCATGTCACGGTCGTGCTCTCCGGCGAGGGCGCTGATGAGATCTACGCCGGCTATGAGTGGTACGCCGACACCCCGCTGATGCAGAAGTACAAGCGCCTGCCCACGCCGCTGCGCCATCTGGCCAGCGATGTGAGCCAGCAGCTGCCCTACTTTAAGGGGCACGACTTTATCATCAAGGGCAGCGGCCGTCCCGAGGACTGGTTCATCGGGCAAGCCCATGTTTTTGAGGAGAAGGACGCCTATGACATCCTGAAGCCGAAGTACCGCGTCGGTCCCACCGCCCGCGAGGTCGCAGCGCCGATCTATGACCGCGTGAAGGATCTGAGCGAGCTGGAAAAGAAGCAGTACCTCGATCTGAACCTCTGGCTGCCCGGCGATATTCTTTTGAAGGCCGACAAGATGAGCATGGCGCACAGTCTGGAGCTGCGCGTGCCCTATCTGGACCGCGAGGTCCTGCGCGAGGCCGAGTGCTACCCCGACAGCTACAAGCTGCGCGGCGATACCAAGGCCGTGCTGCGCACCGCCGCCAACAAGACCCTGCCTGACGCCTGGGCCAACCGTACGAAGAAAGGCTTCCCGGTGCCGATTGCCAAGTGGCTGGAAGACCCGGAATTTTCCGCCAAGGTGCGCAAGAGCTTTACCAGCGATGTAGCGGCCGAGTATTTCGATCAGGACAAGCTGGTCGCCATGCTGAACGACCCCAAGCACGAGCGCCGCAAGATCTGGACTGCCTACACCTTCTTAACATGGCATGAGCAGTTCTTTGAGAAGTTTGATGCGTGATTTATAAAGCCTTCCCCTGCGGGGCTGCGCCCGCAGGCGCGTGTCGGAGCGCAACCGCCGTAGGCGGCTCTTGGCGCGTAGACTGAAGGTGGCCGAGGCTCCGACCGAGGCCGGATGAGGGGCGGCGCGCCCGGCACAACCCGTTCGCAGGTGGCTGCGGCAAGGCCGCCCCTCATCAGTCCGCTTCGCGGACAGCTTTCCCCGAGGGGGAAGCCTATTTTAGAAAATTGGAGATGTACTTTCCCATGTCCGACATTATCCCTGTATTCCTTGGTGCAGACCTGAACTGCTACAACTTTGCCCGTGCGTTCCACGAGGCCTACGGCGTCGAGAGCTATGCCTATGGCCGCTACCCGATGGCGCCGACAAAGTATTCCAAGCTCGTACACTTTACCACCGTGCCCGATATGGACAACGAGGATACCATGCTGCGTATTCTGCATGACTTTGCCGCACAGCATAAGGGTAAGCGCCTTTACCTATTTGGCTGCACCGATGACTACGCCGCCATGATCATCCGCCGCAAGGCCGAGCTGACCGAGTATATTGCCCCCGGCCCCGCTGCTGACCTGTACGGCTCGATCCAGAAAAAGGCCGAGTTCTACGAGGTCTGCGACAAGTTCGGCATCCCCTACCCGGACACCAAGATCCTGACTGCCCCGGTGGACGCCGCCGAGCTGACCGCGGAAAAGCTGGGCTTTGCCTATCCCATCATCGTCAAGCCGTCCTCCAGCGTTGACTACTGGAAGCACCCCTTTGACACGATGAAGAAGGTCTACACCGCCGCCACCCCTGCCGAGGCCGCCGAGATCGTGCGCACCGTCTACGCAAGCGGCTACCCTGACCGGATGCTGCTGCAGAAGCTGGTCCCGGGCGGCGATGACCATATGCGGGTGCTGACCGCCTTCTCGGACGAGAACGGCAAGGTCCGCGCGATGTGCTTAGGGCACACGATGGTCGAGGAGCATACCCCCCATGGCCTTGGCAACCATGCCGCCATCGTCAGCGAGGATACGACCTCCCTGCCGCTGGTCGAGAATATCCGCAAAATGCTGGAGGCCTGCCACTACACCGGCTTCTCCAACTTTGACATCAAGTACAGCGGCACCCCCGGCGACTACCGCGTGTTTGAGATCAACCTGCGTCAGGGCCGCAGCAACTACTATGTCACGGCCACCGGCATGAATATTGCCCGGCTGGTCGTGGAAAAGTGGAGCGACGGCGGCACAGACTGTGTGCTGAACAAGAACGAGGTGTTCTGGCATCATGTGCCGGCGCAGGTGGCCTTCACCTACACCGAGGATAAGGACCTTGTCGCCCGCGCCAAGGCGCTGAAGGCACAGGGCAAGGAAGCCTGCTCGCTGCTCTACAAGCCTGACCTTATGTGGAACCCGGTGCGCTACGCCTGCGTGCTGGAGCAGCTGAGAAGGCAGTTTAAGAAGTTTAAGAAGTATTACCCGGTAAAAAATAAAAGATAATAGATAAAAGATAATAAAAATGGTGGAGCGTTTCGCTTCGCTCCACGCAAAATTTTGTTTTCGCCTTCGGCGAAAACTCCACATTTTTTATTATCTATTATCTTTTATCTATTCATTAAAAAGGACGTTCTCATGAAACTCAACGACCTTATCAAACATATCCCCCACACCGGTGCATCGGACACCGACATCACCGCGATCACCTACGATTCCCGCAAGGCCTGCGCCGGTTCGCTGTTCGTCTGTCTGGTGGGTGCGTGGCTGGACGGCCACACCTACGCCGCCAGTGCCTATCAAAACGGCTGCCGTGCCTTTTTGGTGGAACACACACTCGACCTGCCCGCCGATGCTGTGCAAATCGTCACTGACGACACCCGCGCTGCGCTGGCCGTTATCGGGGCGGATTTCTACGGCAACCCTGCCGATAAGCTGCACCTGATCGGCATTACCGGCACAAAGGGCAAGACCACGACCGCGCTGCTGACCGCCGCGATCATGACCGAGGCCGGCCTGCCCTGCGCCTACATTGGCTCAAACGGTGTGGATATTGCCGGCTGCCACGAGGCCACCGCCAACACCACCCCCGAAAGCCTTGAGCTGCACCGCCTGTTCCGGAAGATGCTGGACGCCGGTGTGCATCACTGTGTATTGGAGGTCAGCAGTCAGGCCCTGCGCCACCATCGCGTGGACGGCGTTCCGTTTGAGGTCGTGGCCTTTACGAACCTGTCGGAGGATCACATCGGCCCCGGCGAGCACCCGGATTTTGAGGACTACAAATGCGCAAAACACCGCCTGTTTGCCGAGTACAACGCCCGCACGATGGTTTACAATGCAGATGACCCTTACAGCGATTTCATGCGCGATGGCTTTCGTGGTGAGCAGGTCAGCTTTGGCATTAAGGCCGAGGCTGACTACCGCGGCGTGATGCTGGCACAGTATCGCAGCAGCACCGCGCTGGGCATTGATTTTGTCTGCCGCCATGCCGGGCAGAGCACCCATGTTGAGGTCATGTCCCCCGGCGCGTTCAGCGCGTCCGATGCGCTGTGCGCCATCGCACTGTGCGGGGCATTCGGCGTAATGCCCGCGCAGGCTTCCGCCACATTGGCCCACACCCCTGTGCAGGGCCGGTTTGAGGTTGTGGAGGGGCTGCCCGGCCGCACCTTTATCGTGGACTACAGCCACAACGGTCTCTCGCTGACCAGCGCTCTGCAGACGCTGCGCGCCTACAATCCGCACCGCCTGATCTGCGTGTTCGGCTCGGTCGGCGGCCGCACGCAGGTCCGCCGCCGCGAGCTGGCCGAGGCCTCCGGCAGATATGCCGACTACACCGTCATCACAAGCGACAATCCGGACAACGAGCCGCCGGAGGATGTCATCCGCGACATTGCCAGCTATATGCCCCCGGACGCTCCCTATACCTGCATCACCGACCGCCGCGAGGCGATCTATGCGGCCGTAAAGATGGCACAGCCCGGCGACATCGTTCTGTTTGCAGGTAAAGGTCACGAGGATTACCAGATCATCCACGGCAAAAAGGAGCATTTTGTGGAGCGGGAAATCATCAAAGAAGCCTGCGCAGAGTTGAAAAAGTAAAAATAGTAACAGCCCTTGATTCAACCACGAATCAAGGGCTGTATTTTTGCTTGTAGGGGAGGGATTTATCCCTCCCGGGAACCTTGCAGCAACCGCCTAGTGC
>ERZ1673747.754-NODE-754-length-42476-cov-6.877796_pt1 | contig 42476 bp, 35 predicted proteins | sample MGYA00580220_ERZ1673747 | MGnify/ENA primary metagenome ERZ1673747 (study PRJEB41218, sample SAMN15661769) | gut metagenome | host: Homo sapiens | place: Canada: London | collected 2015-08-20/2019-03-30 | study: EMG produced TPA metagenomics assembly of...
TCCTTCGGTTTGCAGCTGCCCTGCCAGATCCTCAAAAAAATCACGCAGGGCGCTGCGCGTATTGCCATCGGCATCCAGATAACGGTAGACGATCTCGTCATCCGGAGCCTTGTAAATCAGGCAAACGCTATCTAACGTTTCATCGGTAATAAATAAGCCGGCAGGATTTTTCTTTTCGTCCGGCAGGCTTTCCAGCCCCAACTTTTCTGCCAGAGCCAGAGCTTCTTGCCAAAGGGTGTCCTCAACAGGGATGTTTTCCAGCTCCACCCATTCATCATCCTTGTAATTACAGCTGAACAGGCAGCCGTCAGCCGGGTCATTTGTTATACTGAACCCGTAGGTGTCGTCATAGCACATGCCGGAATAACTGATGCTGATACCGGTCAGTGTGCCGGGCGACGCTTTTTTACAGCCGGACATTGTCAGAAAAGCGGCTGCGGCGCAAAGCACCGCAGCAATTTTTTTGCGCATCACTGGCCAAACGGCTTACCGCACTCCGGGCAGAACTTGGGCAGATGGGCCGGGTCATCCGGGGTCCAACCACACTGGCTGCACTTGGCGGGGGCCGGTGCGGGCTTGGGGCTGCCGCAGTTGCAGCAGAACTTACCGGTGTTGGAGGTGCCGCAGCTGCATACCCAGCTGCCGGCTGCGGGTGCCGGGGCAGGCTTGGGGCTGCCGCAGTTGGCGCAGAATTTGCCGGTGTTGCCGGTCTGGCCGCAGCTGCAGGTCCAGCCTGCGGGGGCAGATGCCGGAGCCGGGGCGGGCTGTGCGGCGGCCTGCTGCTGGGCGCCCATCTGGTACAGCCCCTGTGCGTTCATGCCGCCTGCCGCACCGGCCATATTCATGCCCATAAAAGCCATGGCGGGGCCTGCGCCCTGATTGCCGGCTGCGGTCTGCATGGCGCTGGCCTGTGCGCCGACAAGATGCGCAGCGGCGCGGGTCGGATCCATAAAGGCTGCGTTGCGCTGCATTTCCTTGAGCATTTGCTCGTCTTCCTCGCTGGCCTTCACGCTGGAAACACCGAAGGATACGATCTCAATGCCGCGTAGCTTGCCCCACTTGGCGGAGAGTACATCGTTGAGAGCCTCGGCAAGCTCCATTGTATGACCGGGCAGTGCGGAATAGCGGATGCCCATATCGCTGATCTTGGCAAAAGCGGGCTGCAGGGCGGTCATCAGTTCGGATTTCAGCTGCCCGTCGATTTCATCGCGGGTGTAGCCTTCCTCCACATTGCCGCAGACATTGGTGTAGAACAAAATGGGGTTGGTGATGCGGTAGCTGTACTCGCCGAAGCAGCGGATGGCAATGTCGATGTCAATGCCGGCGCGCTGATCCACCACGCGGAAGGGCACCGGGCTGGGCGTGCCGTATTTGTTGCCCACCAGCTCCTTGGTGTTGAAGTAATAGATGCGCTGATCCATCGGAGCCTCGCCGCCGAAGGTAAAGCGCTTGCCGATGTTCTGGAACACTGCGCCGATCGAGTCGGACAGGTCGCCGCTGAAGAGCGAGGGGGCGCTGCCGGTATCGTAGGTGTACTCACCTGGCTCGGCGCAGATATCCACGACCTTGCCCTGCTCAACGATCATGGCACACTGGCCGTCGGCAACGGCCACGATCGAGCCGTTTGTAATAATGTTGTCGCTGCCCTTTGTGTTGGCGCTGCGTCCGCTCTGGCGTTTCCAGCCGCGGGTAGCCAACAGGTCAGCCGGCATGGCTTCACAATAAAAGTATTCCTTCCACTGGTCGGCCATAACGCCGCCAGCAGCGCCCATTGCAGCTCTGATAAGTCCCATAATGATCCTCCTATGTCAGGGGCGGGCAGAACCCGCCCCATTTTGTACAGATAAATCAGGTCGTTATTTGTTGGCCAAGGCGGCCTTGTACTCCTCATAGCGGGGCGGCAGTTCCTCCAGCTCCTCGTTCCACTCGGTGCCGTCCAGCCTCATGTAGAAGCTGATTGCACAGGCCGTACCGTCCTCGCCCTCGTAGTCATACATGAACAGCGAGATGCTGTCGTTATACGGGTACAGGTTGAACTTATACGCATCGCTCTTGGTTATGTTCTGGTCAAGCACCCAGTCGTAGCCGTCCAGAATAGGCTCGATATGGTCATCATAGACATTGACCCACATCGTGATGACCGGGTCATCGGGCATGCCGTCACGGTAAACCTCAAAGTAGTGGCTGCCGTCCTCGCTCTCACCGATGTAGCCCCAGCAATCGTAGGTGTCGGTGTCAAAGTAGTCACGGTTCGGTACATTCTTGTAGTTTTCCATCCGGAACCAGCCGTACCAGTTTGTGTTGCCCAAATCAGCGTAGGTGTTGCCGTCATCGTAGGTGTAGGGCGGGTCAGGCTCATCCGTGCCGTCGATGTCATATTCGTCATCGCCGCCGTCCAGCAAGGCGGGGTCGATTTCAGGCTTGGTGTCGCTGCGCTTAAAGACCATGGTCATACCGTCAAACTCAATGGTCAGCAGGTCACCCTCACGGGTGTAGGTCATGGCCGGGGTATCGGGGTCGGTCAGCGCGTAGAAGTTGCCGTCCTTCCATTGGAAGGTGACAAAATCCTCCATGTAGGTTTCGCCGGTGCCGTCCGCACGCAGCTCAATGTAGAAGTTCTCCATATCGACGAGGGCAAGCTCCTCCTTGGAGAGGGTGTACTCGCTGTCGGAGGCGGATTCCAGCACATAGATGCCCACATCGGTATCGCTGCCTGCGGTGGTGCCCTGGGTCATGTTGTCACCGTCCAGAGGCTGCTGCATGGTGCTGCCGGACTTGACGAAGTAGAGCGTTACGCCCTGTCCCTGCACATCGTTCAGGGTCAGGATCTCGTCTTGCAGGGTGCCTGTGCAGCTCAGGCCGCCGCAATCCAGCTGGAAGGCCCCGCCGTTCAGCGTCCACTTGCCGTAGGACTTGGTGCCGTCCACCGTTACAACGCACTTGCCCTTATCATTCAGATCCATCAGGAACCCGCTGCCGAAGGCATCCTCGACCTGCGTCACGGAACCGCCGACCTCGGCGTAGGCTGCTTCCCAGGTGCCCTGATTCGGGTCACTGGCGTTCGGCTTGCCGGTGCGGATGGAGCCGCTGATCATTGTTACGATGATCATAAGCAGGAATATCACCGGGATGGCGATCAGGATCATCCGTTTGGGGGACATCGGTGCGCGGGGGCGCTTGGCCTTGCCGCCGGGGGCCACATTGCCGTAAGGGTTGCCGCCCGTGCCGCCGGGTGGCGGCGGCGTGACAGCATGGGGAGCATCCGGGGGTGTGTTTCTGGCGTAAAGCGGTGCGCCTGCGCCGGTCTGCGGCGGTGTGCCGGGCGCATTGCCTGCGTAAGGATTCGCTGCGTTCGTCTGGGGCTGCGGGGCGGCAGGTGCGCCGCCTGCATAGGGATTGCCGCCGCTTGCCTGCGGCTGCGGGGGCGTCTGTACAGGCTGCGGGGGCGGCGGTGCAGCCTGAGTCGGCTGAACCGGGGGCTGGGGCACAGCTGCGGGCTGTGCGGCGGGCTTCGGTGCGGATACTTTTGCACCGCAATTTTCGCAGAATTTAGCGCCGGGCTTTAACTCGGCACCACATTGCGTACATGTTGCCATAGTGTCTGCCTCCTTTTATAAAGTAATATTTTAGAACCTTGCTTATTCCTGTGTCATTTCAAACCATACAGCTTCCTGCTGCGGCAGGTTCAGAAGGGATTCCCCGCCGATGTGCATTACACTAACGCCGCCGTAATCATCGGGCATCATAGCCAGCGTTTCGCGCTGCGTGCGCCCTGAATCCATACGGAACAGCGAAACGGAGCAGATCCAGCCGCGGTCATCCATACCAAGGTAGGAGAGGCTGCTGTCCCATGTGGCCGGAATCCTCTGGCCGTTGGCGTATTCGCCGGTATAGAAGTTCGGCTGATCCTCGCAGATTTCAAACCAAGTGCCGGTCTCCTCACTCACAAAGGAGCCGACCATGCTCGGAATGCTCAGCGGGGCGGTGTTCCAGACAGCCTCCATCAGATTGAATTTTTCATTATCGCGGGAAACGCCGTACACGGTCGTGTATTCGGCTCCGTACTCCGCATCGTAGGCCGTGCCGGTCTCAAACCGGACAATTCCGTTGATACCGAAGAGCGGACCGCCGTTGACCATGGTGCCGCACTGTGCGCCGCTGATGACATCAATGTATTCGACATTGCCGTTCTCGGTCAGAAGGAAAACATAGGGGGCGTAGTCCTGCCCGATGCTGGTCATCAGCATCTTTATATAGTTGCCGTAGCAGCCGCTCACCGCGAACTCGGTCTTATCGCCCAACTCGTACCATTCCTTCATGGCTTGGTAGGTCACAGCACCGTCAGGGGTAACATAGTCGGTCAGGGCGCGTACCGTCACCTCGCCTGTGGCAGTCACATCACAGGTAAACCATTCATCCTGCCCGTGCAGGATCTGGCCACTGGCCTGCCGCTTGTCGGGGTAAACATCTATGTCCGTCCACATCATGCCGGCCCCGGCAAGGGTGTACATCGGCACGGTGACGATAAGACCGCCTGTGTAGTAGGGGTAGACGGCAAAGTAGGTAAACACATTGCTCAGCTCGTTCAGGCTCTGTGCGCGCATCTTGCAAAGCTCGGATGCGTAGGTAGGGTCATCGCTGCCGTAGTAAGTATCAAAATGCTGGGCCACGGCGCGCTGCAGTGCTTTTAAGGTCAGGTCGTTGTCGGTGTAGCCAAGGTACGCGAGCATTTCGGTGTTGGAAAGTTCCTTGCCGGTTTCAAAGTTGTAATGGTAGGCGCCCACATCGCGGTTGTACATTGTGTCAACGCTTGTGATCTGCAGGCTCAATACCGGGCCGGTCCAGGTGCTTATCCAGATGATGTAGTTTGTGTCGATAAAATCATTGCGGGATCGGGCGTCCTCGGCACGCTCTACCAGATAGCCGAAGCGGTAGCCGATCATCTCGTTGATGTTTTTTGCGCCCTCGGTGTCATCGTCGATCTGCGGGACCTCGTAAAAATAGGTGTCCTTGTTGCCGTTGGGGTCGGTGTAGCTGAATTCCACATCATACAGCGTAGAGATGCGGGAATCATCAAACCTGCGGGAGGGCTGCGGCTTTTGCGGGGTCTCCTCCGCGGCTTCCACATTTTCAGCGGAGGTCTCGCTCACTGCGCTTGCAGCCGGTTTGCTCGGCTCGGGCCGCTTGCTGCCCTGTGCGCAGCCTGCCGCAGACAGCAGCATCGCCGCCGCCAATAGTACGGCACAGAGTCTTTTCATGGTTGGTTCACCCGCCTTTCGGTTGAGAGTGCGGCAAGCTGCCTGTGCTTAGCCAAAGGTGACGCTGTTCAGCACGGTGTCGCCCTCGGTGCCGGGGTCAATGTCTACGCCGGAGATCTTGATGCTCAGCCAGCCGCCGGTGGGCATCTCGCCGTAGTATTCCGTCCACCACATACCAACGTTTTTGTAGGTGCGTCCGGCCATCTCCACGCCGCCGATGGTGCGCGGGGTAAGCTCCTCCACGTTTTCAAAGTTGTCGTAATAGTAGTTGATTTTGTCCAGACCGCTTTTCAGCTCAAAGGTTATGCGCGGGTCGCCGGAGAAGATATGGCTGGGGTCATCGGTCGGGAACAGCTTGAGATCCCCGAAACTGGTCGAGGCGGACTTGTACCAGCCCTGATCGGGGCAGGTCACGTTGAGCACCAGCGTAAAGTCCGTGCCGAATGCCTCCAAAGTCTGGGTGTTCAGGCCGGCAGCCGATGGATAATCGGGATTGTCTGCAGGAGCGGAAGCGGGGGCCGGTTCGGCGGTGGCTTCCGGCTCCGGCTCTGCAGCAGGCTCCGATGCAGGCTCGGATGCCGTGTCGGTCTTGGGCTCTGCCGGGGTCTCCGTCTGGGGTTCAACGGCCGGTTCGGCGGCCTGCGCTTTCAGGTCGGATAAGCCGGAATTGACCTCTTTGGTCACATCCCCCTTGGAGCAACCGGCCAAAGCCATAAGCATCATGGCTGCCAATGCGGCAGCGAGCGTTCGTTGTACTTTTTTCATAGCTGTCCTCCTTTTGGTCATAAAGTGTCCATCATAGCGCTCAGATAGGCAGGCGAGACGGAAGCGTAGACGAAATCATCGACAATGTGGTCCTTTTTTGCCAGACACACGGCGGTGGCCAGTTCGGGATATTCGGCCTCATCCACAAGCAGTACCGTTTTGCAGTGCGGGCAGACATCCCGCAGGTCGTTTGCCAGCAGCAGTCTGTCCTGCAGGGTGCGCGGCGGATGCGGACAGACCTCCAGCAGCAGTACATCCGCCCGGCAGGAACGGCATAGCTTTATAATATCCTTTGTCTTAGGGCCGGCGTTTTGTACCTGAAAATCCGGTCTTCCGTGTTTCAGTGCCATTGTCAATGCGCTCGTCATCACAGAGTATTGGGCGTCCAAAACGATCCTTCGCACGGCGCAGCCCTCCTTCCCTGCAAAGAATACTATTTGTCAATTTCATCATACAGGATCGGAAGAATTTTTGCCCCCACCATTTGGATAGTTTTTTTGAACTTTTTTCTGCCTTTTTCAACACTATTGCAAAATTAGGCGGATTGCGTCATAATAATACTGTAAAAAGACAGCACGATACCCTTTGGGGAAAGGACAGGCGCTATGATAAAGGTACGGCTTGGCAATCTGTGTTTAGCCGCTGCGGTTGCAGGGGTGATTCTCTGCGCTGTCCTGATGCGGGCATTTTATATGCCGTATTCCGGCTTTTTGCGCACGGTGCTGTATAATATCCTGATCTTTTCCTGGGCGGTATCGGTCTGGTGGCGTATCCTGCACGCACAGACCCGCCGCTGCCTGCTGGGCGCTGCCGCTCTGATGCTGTTTTGGCTGGATATCCGCCTGATCCGCTATGACTTTGCCCAGACACCGGAGATGCTGCGGCGATTGTGGTATGCATACTATATCCCGATGCTGCTGATCCCGACCCTTGCACTTTATACGCTTTTCTTTTTAGATCGGGGGCAGTCCGGTCCGCTGTACAAATATCGGCATCTGATCTTTGTGTTTCCGGTGGTGCTGTTCAGTCTGGTGCTGACAAACGACTGCCATCAGCTTGCGTTTGCGTTCCCGCCCGGGCAGGAGGTACTGGGCAGCCCAGATTACACCTATCGGTTCGTATATTACCTCTGTCTGCTGTGGATATTTTCCTGTGCCGTGTTCACGGTGGTGTACCTTGTACGGCGCTGCCGTATTCCGCATACAAAGCGCATCCTCTGGCTGCCGCTTGTGCCGATTTTTGCGGCTACGCTCTATGCTTTACTGTACAAGCATATTTTAAATGTGCCGTGGATGCATGCGATCGCCGGTGATATGACCGTGGTGCAATGCCTGACCTTTACAGCGTCCTTTGAGGCGTGCATCCGGTGCGGGCTTATCCAATCCAACATGGGGTATGCCACGCTGTTTGAGGTATCTATGGCCAAAGGGCTGATCACAGACCGGGCGTTTGTGCCTGTACAATGTTCGATGCAGGCAGCGCCGCTCCGTGAGGAGCAGCTGCGTCAGGCGCTCACCGGCAGTGTCCAGCTGGACGCCACGACCCAGCTTCACGGCCACCCGATCCGGAAAGGGTATGTTTTCTGGCAGGAGGACATCACCGAATTGGTGGCTCTGCTGGAGGAGCTGCGCCTCACACAGGAGGAATTGCATGACATCGGGGACATCATACAGGCGGAAACAGCCCAGAAGGCACAATGGCTGCAGCTGAGCGAGCAGAACCGGCTGTATGACAAAATCGAGACCGTCACAGCCCGCCAGCTGGCACGGATACAGGAATACCTGATCGCGCTCAGGGCTACGGACAATGTCGATGCCGCCCGCCGACTGCTGAAGCACATCGTCATTTTGGGAACCTATATCAAGCGGCGCAGCAACCTTGTTTTTGTCTGCGACAAGGCGGAGGACATCGACACAACAGAGCTGCGGCTGAGCCTGTTTGAATCGGCCGAGAGCCTGCGCCTGAGTGATATACGCTGCGCTGTACAGATTGCCGACGCAGCAAAGATTTCCCCTGCGTCCGCCGTAGCGATCTATGACGCCTTTGAAGCCATCATAGAAGCGACCCTGCCGGGATTGCAGGAGATCCTTTTCTGCGCCGAGCATACGGCGCAGGGCTGGGGGCTGCGCTGCAGCGTTCAATGCACCGATGCACCCGCTGCGCTGCCCGGCCTGCCGCAGATGCAGCTTGAACGGGATGATGACGGGCTTTTGTATTTCACAATGTTTCCGGCAGAAGGAGGCGGCCTATGATTTTGCGAATCTCTCGCAATGCTGTCAAGGAAGGCTTTGACACGCTGCCGGCGGCCATCTGCTACTTTGACCGCAACGGCCTGCTGCGCCTGATCAATCACAGGATGCAGGAAATCTCCGCAGTCCTCTGCGGCCGGGATCTGCAGACCCTTACGGATTTGGAGCAGGCGCTGCACAGTCCCGGCGGCGGTGTGCGGCTGCGCGATGAGGCCGCCCGCATCTACGCATTCCCGGACGGGACGGTATATCATTTTGCGGTGCGCCCTGTTCAGGACAAATACGGCATACCGTATACCGAGGTGATGGCTACCGATGTCACCCGGCTGGCTGCATTGCATGCTGCACTGCAGCAGGAAAACGAGCGCCTTGCCGATGCGAACCGCCGCGCAAAGCGCTTATATGACAATATGCCCGACATTGTGCGGGAGGAAGAGATCCTGAAAATGAAGATGCGGGTGCATGACGACATCGGCCATACCCTGCTTGCCGCACGGCGCGCACTGCGGCATGAGCATGACCTTGCCCGGATCAAGAGCGAGGCCGCGCAGTGGGAAAGCTCCATCTCCCTGCTATGCCGCGCCCGGCAGGAGGATGCTGCCGAGGACCCGCTGAGCTATATGCAAAGGCGGGCGGCTGTTCTGGGCGCAGCCGTACAGCTGCGCGGTACGTACCCTGCGGCACGCGCCACGCGTGAGCTCTACGCACTGATCCTGCGGGAATGTACCTCCAACGCTGTGCGGCATGCGGGTGCCACGGAATTGTACGCCGATTCCGAGCATCGGCTGCAGGAATGGCACCTTTGCATCACGAACAACGGCACACCGCCCAAGGCGGAGATAAAGGAAGGCGGCGGGCTTTCCTCGCTCCGCCGCCGTATTGAAAAAGCAGGGGGTACGGTAACCGTACACTCCCTGCCTGTGTTTGTTCTGGAAGTAACCCTGCCCGATAAGGAGAGCATTTATGATACGCGTTATGATCGTTGAGGACCAAAAGCTGGTCCGGAGCCTGCTTGAAAGCTATATTCAGAACGAGGACGGGTATCAGCTTGCTGTGTCTATCCCCGGCGCTGCAGAGGCTCCGATCCTGTGTGATACCGAGGACATCGACCTTGTCCTGATGGATGTGCAGACCGAACACCGCGAAAACGGTCTGGCTGCCGCCGAAAAGATCCATAAGGCGCACCCGGGCATCAAAATCGTGGTGGTTACCTCGCTGATCGACCATGAAATTTTAAAGCGCGCCAAGGCGGCAGGTGCAAACAGCCTGTGGTATAAGGACGGGGATGAAAGGACCCTGATGCAGGTCGTGCGCAGTACTGTGCAGGGAGCGCATATCTTCCCCGATATGCCGCCGAGCGTAAAGATCGGCATGACGATGAGCAGCGACTTTACCCCTGCTGAGATGCGCGTGCTGCGCCTGTTGGTGCGCGGGCTTTCCTACAGCGGGATCGCCAAGGCGCTTTGTGTGGAACCCTCGACCGTCAAATATCATGTCATCAATATGCTGCAAAAGACCGGGCTGGAAAACAAGCTGCAGCTTGCCATTGCCGCCAGTGAGGCAAAGCTGGTGGTAGAATTGGCAGAGGAATAAGACACCGCAGACGGCTGTCAAGCCTGAATCGGTAGGGTGACCGTGAACACCGTCCCCTGCCCGTCAGCCGGTTCAACTGTAACGGTGCCGCCGTGTAGCAGGGCAATCTCCCGCACAAGTGCAAGCCCAAGGCCTACGCCGCCCATCTCCCGGCTTCTGGATTTATCTACCCGGAAAAAGGGCTGGAACACACTCGTCCTGTACTCCTCCGGGATGCCGCAGCCTGTGTCTGCAACACGCAGCACAGCGCTGCTTTTCTTTTGTTGGATCGTGATATGCACAGAACCGCCGGGGGTATTGTACTTGATGCCGTTTTCGACCAAATTAAAGAGCAGGCGGTAGATCAGGGTGTCGCTGCCCTTGATGCTGACCTCCTCACATTCCTGAAAGAGGGTGACGCTACGGCGCTGTGCCAGCGGGGTCAGGTCGGCCACGATCTCATCGGCCAGCGGGGCCAGCTCGATAAGATCCTCACGCGGGATCGACTGCAGATCGCTCATTTCCAGCAGCGTGCGGACAAGGCCTGCCAGACGGGACACCTGATCCGTCTGAAAGTGGATCAGGTCGGCGACCTCGCTGTCGGCATCGGGGTGCTCCTCGGCAAACATTTCCAGCTTTGCCTGCATGATGGCCAGCGGTGTTTTCAGCTCATGGGCGGCGTTGCCGGCAAACTGACGCTGCAGGTCAAAGGACTGCGCCAGCCGGTCCAGCATACGGTTGACGGACTGGCTCAGGTTGCGAAATTCCGGGATCGTGTTTTCCTCTAAGCGAACCTCCACAAGGCTGTCCTGATCAATGCGTTCGGCCTGCTGTGCAAGCTTTTTCAAGGGCTCCAGAGCCTTGCCGCTGACAAAATAGGCAATCGCTGCGCTCAGCAGCGTTACCGCTGCCGTGATGCACCAGCCCTTGCGCCCGAAAACAGCCTTGGCATCGTAGACCTCCTGCGAAAACTGTACAAGAAAGTCCGACATCTGATCGTCCGGTATTTCAATCGTCAGGTTTTCATCATCACTCTGCTGATATTGCAAGACATACCCGTTCAGGTTGTCCATGCCGGTGGCGCCGGAGCGGTAGAGAAGCAGATTCAGGCAGATGCAGGCCCCGGCAATCAGCACGGCGGTCATCAGCGTGATCCGCCATTGAAAAGATATGCGATTCATGGTTCATTTTCCTCCAACTCATATCCCTCGCCGATGCGGTTTCGGATGGGGTCATACCCCAGTGCGGTGCGCAGCTTTTTTCTCAGGGCTGAGATATGCACGCGGATCGAGTTGCTGAACGCATCGACACTGCTGTCCCAGACATGCTCGATCAACTCCTCCTGACTGACAGGACGCCCCTGATGCAGCAGCAGATATTCCAGCACGCCGCTCTCCTTGCGGGTCAGCGGGATGGGCTGGCCGTCTGCCATGGCAAGGCGGCTCTTGGTGTCAAAGGTAAGCCGCCCGCACCGCAGGCATACATCACGCTGGATAAACTGCCGCCGGGTCAGGCTGCGCACACGGGCCTCCAACTCAGCCAGATGGAACGGCTTGGCCAGATAATCATTGGCACCTGCGTCCAGCCCCTCCACCTTGTCGGAAATTTCGCTGCGGGCGGACAGGATCAGTACAGGCGTTTCAAGGTCGGTCCTGCGCAGCGTGCGCAGAACGGTCATGCCGTCCACCTTCGGCAGATTGAGATCGAGCAGGACAAGATCGTACCGCTCTGCGGCAAGCAGGTCAAGCGCGGCCTCTCCGTCACCGCAGTCATCCGTTTCGTAGCCGGAGCGGCGCAGCTTTTTAGCTACGCTTTCCCGCAGGGTCGGTTCATCCTCTATCAACAAAAGACGCATAAGCGATCATCTCCCGCATTTATAAGGTTTTTTTGGTGCTGCACACGGCAAAAGCATTGCAGCGATACCTTTATAATAGTTATTATAGCAGATTTCGATAAAGTCTGCGTTAATTTTTTCTTAGCAGAAATTTTATACCGGCAGGTGTATACTAATCTCATCAAACAGAAAGGAGCAACCGCAAGTGATAAACAAAAAAGCAATCGCCCAGTCGGCACTGCTGTTGGCCGCCGTTTTGATGATCGGCTTCGGCATCTGGCGCGGGGAGGCAAATACGGTGACGGCAAAGGCTATCCGGTTGTGTATGGAGTGTGTTGGCATTGGATAAGAAAAAAAGTTCTTTTCTGGCCCGTTTCCGGGGCTGGATTCAGGCAGGCGCGGCGCTGCTGACGAACATCCACCTGCCGAATTTTGCCAAGGGTGTTCTGTATCAGGGCAAGGGAAAAACAGTTTGTGTACCGGGGCTGAACTGCTACTCCTGCCCGGGCGCGGCGGGGGCCTGCCCGATCGGCGCGTTTCAGGCTGTGGTCGGCTCGTCAAAATTCCGGTTTTCCTATTATATTACCGGCATCCTGATTTTGTTGGGGGTGCTGCTGGGGCGGTTTATCTGCGGCTTTCTCTGCCCGTTCGGCTGGCTGCAGGAGCTTTTGCATAAGATCCCCTCGCCCAAGCTCTCCACCAAGCGACTGAAGCCGCTGCGGTATCTGAAATACGCCGTGCTGCTCATCATGGTGGTGCTGCTGCCTGCGCTTGTTGTCAACGAGATGGGAATGGGTGATCCGTTCTTCTGCAAGTATCTCTGCCCGCAGGGTGTGCTGGAGGGTGCGATTCCCCTCTCGCTGACCAATGCAGGGATACGCGCCGCGCTCGGCAAGCTGTTCAGCTGGAAGCTTTGCATCCTGCTGGCGGTCGTTGTTGCCAGTGTGGTGTTTTACCGCCCGTTCTGCAAGTGGCTCTGCCCGCTGGGGGCCTTTTACGCGGTCATGAACCGAGTATCTCTTTTCCAGATGCGGGTAGACACCGACAAATGCGTGTCCTGCGGTGCCTGTGCGCGGGCCTGCAAGATGGATGTGGATATTACAAAGACACCAAACCACGCGGAGTGTATCCGCTGCGGTATGTGTATAAAATCCTGCCCCACCAAGGCGATACACTATCAGTACGGCTTTGGCGATAAGGCAGATAACAGTAAGGAGATTTGAGTATGAAACGAATTGCAGCAATTTTGACCAGCATGGTTCTGGTATTTTCCCTCGCCGCCTGCGGCAGCCAGCAGGCAGGCACTGCCGCCGGCAGTGAAGCAGCTTCCGCCGCACAGACCAGTGAAGCAGCCTCCACCGCACAGACCAAAACCGAGGAACAGCTTCTTGCAGAGGAAAACGACATTCTGGGCGCGAACGATGAACTGTGGGAAAAGGTTTTTGCCTCGATGGACAAGAATGTGACGCAGACCACCCTCAGCAACAATTACGGCGACTTCCTTATGAGTGCCGTGGACAACGCGAAGGATCAGTTCACCGAGGAGGAGTACGCCTCCCTCAAGGCAGACGCTGATAAGATCCGGGAGATCGAAAATCAGATCGCAGCCCTTCCTCAGGAGGATGCCGCCAGCCAGAGCGAAGCGGAGAACGGCAGCACCTTCCCCCAGTTTGAGGGCAAGGACCTTGACGGCAACAGCGTTGACAGCAGCCTGTTTGCCAACAATGCGTTCACCGTTGTAAACTTCTGGTTCAGCGGCTGCAAGCCCTGCGTGGATGAGATGGATGACCTTGACGCACTCAACCAGAGCATCAAGGAGCAGGGCGGCGAGGTCATCGGCGTCAATACCGAGACATTGGACGGCAACGCGGACAACATCGCCACTGCCAAGAAAATTCTGGAATCCGCAGGCGCATCCTTCCGCAATATCTACTTTGACCCTAACGGCGAGGCCGGTAAGTTTGCACTGGGCATCATGGCCTTCCCCACTACCTGTGTTGTGGACCGTCAGGGCAACATCGTCGGTGAGCCGATCATGGGCGGCATCGATCAGGAGGCCAACATGGCTACGCTGGAAAAGCTGATTGACGAAGCCGTTGCAAACGACACCGGAAAATAACAAAAAGATAAAGCACAGCCGTACCGAACCCCTGCTGCCCGATGGACAGCAGGGGTTCGGTGCTGCCCGGGCAAAACATTTACCGCATTGTGTCCCAAAACATCATACTTCTGGACTTGATTAGAGGGCAGTATCGTGGTAATATTAAAGAAATAGCACGAAACGGAGAAATACACGGTGACCAAGAAAGAACTCGCAGCGGTCTGTATTGCGCGGCTTAAGGCTGAATACCCGGCAAGTGACTGCACGCTGGACTATGACCACGCATGGCAGCTGCTGGTGTCGGTGCGTCTGGCAGCCCAATGCACCGATGCACGGGTGAATGTCGTTGTGCAGGAGCTGTTTGCCCGGTTTCCCGGCATCAGGGAGCTGGCTGCCGCCAGCCCGGAGGAGATCGAAGCCATTGTCAAGCCCTGCGGGCTGGGCCACAGCAAGGCGCGGGATATTTCCGCCTGTATGCGGATGCTGCGGGATAAATTTGACTGCCGTGTGCCCGATGATTTTGATGCGCTGCTCTCCCTGCCGGGGGTTGGCCGCAAAAGCGCCAACCTGATAATGGGGGATGTCTTCGGCAAGCCGGCCATCGTGACAGATACCCACTGCATCCGCCTGTGCAACCGCATTGGACTTGTGGATAACTGCAAGGACCCGGCCAAGGTCGAGAAGGCGCTGTGGAAGATCATTCCCCCCGAGGAGGGAAACGGCTTCTGCCATCGCCTGGTGGATCACGGCCGCGCAGTCTGCACGGCGCGCACAAAGCCTTACTGTGACAAATGCTGTCTGGCCGATATCTGCCGGGCGCGAAAGGAATTTGCCAATGAATAAAACGACGGAAAACCGCCTTGGCGGCGAGCTGCGCAGCCAGCAGACCGCCCAACGCCTGCTGGAGGAGCTGCGCGATGGAATCTACGCTGCCGCAGCACAGCTGCCCAGTGAGTTGGAGCTGGCTGAGGCACTGGGGGTTAGCCGCACCGTGGTGCGCGATGCCCTGAGTGAGCTGGAGCGCGACGGTTATCTGGAGCGGGTGCGCGGCATCGGTACGCTTGTCAACCGTGATGTGCTGATGGTTGAGAACCGCATGGATCAGAAGCTGGAGTTCAACAAGATGATCCGCGCAATCGGGCGGGTGCCGCACAGCGATAACCTGATGGTCACCCGGGAAACCGCAACGCCCGAACTGATGGAGCGGCTGGCCCTTGACCCGGAGAAGGAACATACGCTGGTGTTTGTGCGCCGCCGCGTGCTGGCAGATGAGACGCCGGTGCTGTACTCCACCGATATTCTGCCGCTGGCACTGTTCGGCGGCAAGCGGCTTGATGCAATCGACTTCAGCCGCCCGATTTTTGAGATCGTTGAGCAGCATTGCCGCGTGGAGGTAGCCGAGACATTGACAACGCTGCACGCTGTAATGGGTACACCTGGCATCCGCCGCCAGCTGGGGGTGCGGCCTGATCAGGCGCTGCTGCAGCTGGATGAGATCTGCTACTCCCGCACCTGCAAGCCGGTGCTTTGCTGCCAGACCTGCTACACGGATTTCTTTGATTTTGCCATGGTGCGCAAACTGGTTTGATTGTAAGCGGCATATCGCCGCTTAGAATATAGAGCTATAATAAAGGGGATTGTGTATGAGACATTTGATCGACCCGGCGGATTTTACGCTGGAAGAAACGCTCAGCCTGATGGACCTTGCCGACCGTATCCACGATGATCCGGCCGCTTATAAGGATGTTGCCGCGCGCAAGCGTCTGGCAACGCTTTTCTACGAACCGAGCACCCGTACCCGTCTTTCGTTTGAGGCAGCCATGCTGAACCTGGGCGGTCAGGTACTGGGCTTCCCGGATCCCGGTGTTTCCAGCGCCTCCAAGGGCGAAACCGTAGCCGATACCATCCGCGTTATCAGCTGTGTGGCAGACATTGCCGCCATGCGCCACCCCAAGGAGGGTGCCCCGCTGCGCGCGTCCCGCTACAGCCGCATTCCGGTCATCAACGCCGGTGACGGCGGCCACAGCCACCCCACCCAGACGCTGCTGGACATGATGACGATCCGCCAGCGCAAGGGGCACTTGGATCATCTGACCATCGGCTTCTGCGGCGATCTGAAGTTTGGCCGCACAGTCCACAGCCTGATCAAGAGCCTGTCCCGTCTGCCGGGCATGAAGTTTGTGCTCATCTCACCCGAGGAGCTGCGTGTGCCGGATTACATCATCAGCGAGATCCTCGAACCTAACAACATTCCCTATGTTGAGACACGCAGCATGGAGGAGGCTCTGCCCGATTTGGACGTCCTCTACATGACCCGCGTCCAGCGTGAGCGGTTCTTTAATGAAGAAGATTACATCCGCCTGAAAAACAGCTATGTCCTGACAAAGGAAAAGCTGGCTCTGGCCCCCGCGGATATGCCGGTGCTGCATCCCCTGCCCCGTGTGAATGAGATTACGCTGGACGTGGATGACGACCCGCGCGCAGCGTACTTTGACCAGGTGCAGAACGGTGTCTATATGCGCATGGCGCTGATCATGACTTTGCTGGGTCTCAAAGACCCCAAGACCGGGGAGGTAGCGTTCAATGTTGAAGGTTGATGAAATCCTGAACGGCGTGGTCATTGACCACATTACCGCAGGCACGGGTCTGGCGCTCTACCACATGATGGAGCTGGAAAGGCTGAACAATGCCAGCGTAGCACTTTTGCAGAATGTCCGCAGCCAAAAGGACGGAAAAAAGGACATAATAAAGATCGAGGGCGATGTCAGCAAGATGAGCTTTGATGTTCTCGCCTATGTCGACCCGAAAATCTCCATTACCTTTATCCGGGACGGCAGGGTGACGGAGAAGAAACACCCCGAGCAGCCCAAGCGCCTGGTCAACGTCATCAAATGCACGAACCCGCGCTGCATTACCTCCATCGAGGAGGGCTGCGACCATATTTTTGCACTGACGCCGAGCGGCCGCTACCGCTGCATCTACTGCGAGCAGGAGTTCCGCGTCAAACCGTAAAGTGAGGTAACTGCGATGGAAAAGCCGAAGTTTCATCTGAATCCCAACGAGGAGATTGTCAAGACCATCCGTGAGGGCTTAAAGCGTACGGGCGGATACTGCCCCTGCCGTCTGCAGCATATCCCGGAAAATATCTGCATCTGCAGCGAGTTCAAGCAGCAGCTGGCCGACCCGGACTATCACGGCCCCTGCCACTGCGGCCTGTATGTGAAGGATTGAAGGCTGTTCCGAAGCTGATAAAAATAGGGAGGCATCCGTCTGCTACAGGCGGATGCCTCCCTATTTGTTTGTGCAGCGGCGTTACACACAGGCCGTCAGGGTATCCTGTGTCAGGATGATATGCCCGTTTGCATCGGCATCGGCCGTGTAGACTGTGCCGGGCTGGGCGGTGCCGTCGGCGATCCTGTCGGCCAGTGCCTGCTCTACTGCACGGCTGACCGTGCGGCGCAGCTCCCGCGCGCCGTAGGGCGGCACCTTATCCCCTGCCAGCGCCTTGGCGGCTGCGGCAGTATGGCGCAGGGTGTAGCCCTGCCCGGCTGCGCGTTCCTCCAGCTCGCAGAGCAGCCGGTCGGCAATACCTGCCAGCTGTTCCGGGCCGAGCGGGTCAAACAGCACGGTCTCGTCCAGACGCCCCATCAGCTCGGGGCGGAAGAACTCCCTCGCCTCCCGGATTGCCTGCTGGCCGCAGCGGTCCTTTTCCGCCCCGGCAGCGCCGAAGCCCATGGGAGCCGTCTGCCCGGCAAGGCACCGCGCACCCAGATTGGAGGTAAGCAAAATGATGGTGTTGGAAAAATCCGCTCTGCGGCCCTGTGCATCGGTCAAGGTGCCGTCCTCCAAAATCTGCAGCAGCAGGTTTTGAATATCGCTGTGTGCCTTTTCGATCTCATCAAACAGCACAACGCTGTAGGGGCGGCGGCGCACAGCCTCGGTCAGCTGGCCGCCCTCGTCGTGGCCTACATAGCCCGGAGGCGCGCCGATGAGCCGTGCCACGGTGTGACGCTCCATATATTCGGACATATCAAAGCGCAGCAATGCCTTCTCGCTGCCGAACCAGCCCTTGGCCAGTGTGCGGGCCAGTTGGGTCTTACCCACACCGGTAGGCCCCAAAAACAGCATCGCGCCGATGGGACGATTGTTCTCCCGCAGGCCGGTGCGGCTGCGGCGTATAGCGGCAGCTACCGAGGCTACAGCCCGCGGCTGGCCGATGACCTCTGCGGCAAGGCGCTGCTCCAGCTGTGCAAGCCGCTCACGCTCGGCCTCCCCCACACGCTCGGCGGGTACACCGCTCGCCTTGCTCACCACACGGGCAATGTCTGCCGGAGTCAGCGCTTTTTTCTCGCTGCTGTTTTCGGCAATGCGGCGTGCAGCCGCGGCTTCGTCCAGCAGGTCGATGGCCTTATCGGGCAGATACCGCCCCGGCAGATATCGCACACTCAGCTCGACTGCCGCATGGATGGCTGTGGACGGGATGGCCACCCCATGGTAGCGCTCATACCGGGGCATCAGGCCCGCGAGAATCGTTTCGGCAGCGGTTGGTGTCGGCTCCTCGACCATCACCCGTCCGAACCGCCGCTCGAGCGCAGAGTCCTTCTGGATCGTTTTGCGGTATTCCTCCGGCGTGGTCGCACCGATGAGCTGTATCTCCCCGCGCGCCAGCATCGGCTTTAGGATGCTGGCGGCATCGATAGCCCCCTCCGCTGCCCCGGCACCGGCAATGATGTGGATCTCATCAATGAACAGGATGGTCGAGCGGTCGCGGTAAAGCTCCTCAAGCAGGTTTTTAAAGCGCTCCTCGAAATCACCGCGGTATTTCGTGCCCGCCACCATCGAGGCCATATCGAGCGATAAGACCCGTTTGCCCCGCAGGGCCGGGGTGATTTGCCCAGAGGCAATGCGCTGGGCCAGTGCTTCGGCCAGTGCGCTTTTTCCGACACCCGGCTCCCCCAGCAGGCAGGGATTGTTTTTCTGGCGGCGGCAAAGGATCTCCACCATCCGCTCCAGCTCACTGTCACGGCACAGCACCGGGTCCAGACGACCCTCCTGTGCAAGGCGTGTCAGGTCGCGGCCGTATTTTTCGCTGGGACGCCCCGTGCGGCTGGCTGCCATCCGGGGCTGTGCGGGCAATACCAGCTGACCCGAGAGCTGGCGGCACTCCCGCGCGGCCTGCGGCAGCTCGACACCAAGGGAAAGCATCCAGCGGCTGGCTGTGCAGGTGGAATCCTCAAGCATAGCGCAGAGCAGATGCTCATTTTCGGCCCGGGCAGCACTGGCAGCGTGCGCCCCCAGCACAGCAAACTCCATCGCCTTGCGCAGCTCTGGTGCAAGGTCGCAGCGGTGCAGCCTGCGCGGTGCGCCCTCTGCCCGGGCGGCACTGCAGTTGGCCAGCGCTGTGGTGGTGACCCGTTTGCGGCGCAGGAAGTCTGCTGCACTGCCGCGTGCCGTCTGCACCAGCGCCAGCAGCAGATGGCCTGTGTCGGCCTGACAGCAGCCCTGCCGCCCTGCCAGTACCAGCGCGGTGCGGACGGTGCGCGCCGCCGTGCGTGAAAAACCTTTGTAGCTGTAGACCCAGAACATCTGCATATCCTCCTCTTGTATCTGCCCATTGAAAGTATAGACGCCGGACGGATAAATAATCATCGAAATCCGTTGAATCAGGATATGACAAATTCCCGAATTAGTGGTATAATAATGCAGCTACACGCAATCTGTACCTATGAGGTGGTCTTTCATGCACAAATTGATGCGCTACATCAAGGGCTATGAGCGACAAGCCCTGTTGGCGCCGCTATTCAAGATGTTGGAGGCCTGTTTTGAGCTGTTTGTACCGCTGGTCATCGCCAGCATCATTGATACAGGCATCAAAAACGGGGATGCAGCTTTTATCTGGACGCGCTGCGGCCTGCTGGTTCTGCTGGCTGCCATCGGTCTTGCCAGCAGCCTGACGGCCCAATACTTTTCCGCCACGGCGGCACTGGGCTTTGGCACGGCGCTGCGCAGGGACCTGTACCGTCATATTGATACGCTGAGCTACAGCGAACTGGATGGTATCGGCACCCCCACGCTGGTCACGCGGATGACCAGTGATATCAATCAGGTCCAGAACGGTGTGAACCTGACCCTGCGTTTGCTGCTGCGATCGCCGTTCATTGTTATTGGCGCGCTTATCATGGCGTTTTCGATCAGCCCCAGACTGACGCTGCTTTTCCTCGGCGTTACCGTTGCGGTCTCGCTGATCATCTGGGCAATCATGCGGGTCACGGTGCCGATTTACCATGAGGCGCAGAACGGTCTTGACCGTGTGACGCTGCTGACCCGTGAAAACTATGTGGGTGCCCGTGTGGTGCGCGCCTTTGCCCGGCAGGCTGATGAATTGGCTGCCTTTGTCGAGACGAACGATCATTTGAAATCTCTGCAGTTTGCAGCGGGCCGCATCTCCGCCCTGATGAATCCCCTGACCTATCTGGTAGTCAACCTCGCCGTGGTAGCGTTGTTGCTGCGCGGCGGCATGGAGGTCGATGCCGGTGCGCTGACTCAGGGTGAGGTTATCGCGCTGATCAACTATATGAGCCAGATCCTTCTGAGCCTGCTGCGTCTGGCAGATCTGGTCGTCTCTGTAACGCGCGCGTTGGCCAGCGGTATGCGTGTGAATGAGATTCTGAACACCCGCACCACGATGGAGGACCCCGGCACGGCACCGCTCGCGGTTGACGGTGCTGCCGAGGCGGTCCGGTTTGAGCATGTGGATTTCACCTATCATGGTGCGGGCGCACCCAGCCTGACCGATATTTCCTTTGCGGCCGGCTGCGGCGAGACCATTGGCGTGATCGGCGGTACCGGCAGCGGCAAATCGACCCTGATCGATCTGGTCTGCCGCTTTTACGACGCCGACCGCGGCACGGTGACACTGTTCGGCCGCGATGTAAAGCAGTACAGCTTTGCACAGCTTCGCAGCCTTGTAGGCATCGTACCCCAGCAGGCGGTGCTGTTTACCGGCACCATCCGCGACAATATGCAGTGGGCCGCCCCAAATGCCACCGATGCACAGATCTGGGAAGCGCTTGAAATCGCACAGGCCGCAGACTTTGTCCGCAGCAAGCCCGGCATGCTGGATGCCACTGTGGAAACGGCCGGACGCAACTTTTCCGGCGGGCAGCGCCAGCGGTTGACGATTGCACGCGCACTGGTACCGAAGCCGAAAATTTTGATTCTCGATGACAGTGCCTCCGCGCTGGATTTCGCCACCGATGCAGCCCTGCGCAAGGCCATTAAAGAAAAAACGCAGGGTATGACGGTCTTTATCGTCTCCCAGCGCGCGGCGAGCGTGCAGCGCGCCGACCACATTCTTGTGCTGGATGACGGCACTTTGGCAGGTGATGCCCTCCATGCCGCACTGCTGCAGAGCTGTGAGGTCTATAAGGAAATCTGCCTGAGCCAGCTGAGCAAGGAGGAGGTGGCCAAAACACTATGAGCAAGGCATCGAAGAAGCTTGACCGCAATACGATCCAACGCGTTCTGCAGCTGATCCGCCCCTACAAGGGCATGGTCATTCTTACGCTTACATTGGCGCTCATCACCGTTGTCACCACCCTGCTTGCACCGGTGCTGGCCGGCAGGGCGGTCGATAAGATCGTGGGGCCCGGGCAGGTAGATTATCAGGGGCTTGGCCGCATCGCATTGGCTATGGCTGCCACGATCGCCTGCACGGCGCTCTCCCAATGGCTGATGAATGTTGTCAACAACCGCATCACCTTTCAGGTCGTGCGGGATATGCGGGTGCGCGTGTTTGAGCAGCTTGAGATTCTGCCACTGAAATATATGGACGCCCACCGCCCCGGCGATGCGATCAGCCGCATCACGACCGATGTGGAGCAGTTCAGTGACGGTCTGCTGATGGGATTTACCCAGCTGTTTACCGGCGTGCTGACAATTCTGGGTACCCTGGGGGTCATGCTCTATATAGACTGGCGCATCGCGCTGGTGGTCGTGGCGCTGACACCGCTCTCCATTTTTGTGGCGCGCTTTATTGCGACACACACCTATTCTATGTTCCGGGTGCAGAGCGAGACCCGCGCCGAGATGACCAGCCTTGTGGAGGAGCTGATCGGCAACGAACATCTGGTTCGCGCCTTCGGCTATGAGGCGCGCGCCGAGGAGCGCTTTGACCGCATCAACCGCGACCTGCAGCGCTGCGGTGTGCGGGCAACCTTCTTTTCTTCGACCACGAACCCCTGCACCCGCTTTGTAAATTCGCTGGTTTACGCCTCGGTCGGCATACTGGGCGCATTTGTTGCGATTGCCGGCGGTATCACGGTCGGCGAGCTGAGCGTCTTTTTGAACTATGCCAACCAGTATACAAAGCCCTTCAATGACATCTCCGATGTCATGACCGAACTGCAGAATGCGCTGGCCTGTGCGCAGCGGGTGTTTGATCTGATCGATGAGACACCAATCACCCCTGATGCCCCCGATGCCGTGAGCCTGCCCCACGGTGCCGGCAGCGTGGCCTTTGAGCATGTGCGGTTCCGCTATCAGGACGATGTACCCCTGATCGAGGATATGAACCTCAAGGTCGAGCCGGGGCAGCGCATCGCGCTGGTCGGTCCGACCGGCTGCGGCAAGACCACCCTTGTAAACCTGCTGATGCGGTTCTATGAGATCAACAGCGGCACACTGCGGGTGGACGGACACCCCATTGACACGGTGACGCGGGACAGCCTGCGCGCCAATCTGGGCATGGTGCTGCAGGAAACATGGCTCAAAGCCGGTACGATTGCAGAAAACATCGCCTACGGCAAACCGGACGCCACCCGCGAGGAGATCATAGCCGCAGCCAAGAAGGCGCGCGCCCACAGCTTTATCTGCCGCCTGCCGAACGGATACGACACACAGGTTGCCGAGGACGGCGGCAATATCAGTCAGGGGCAGCGGCAGCTGCTCTGCATTGCGCGGGTCATGCTGCGGCGTCCGCCGATTCTGATTTTGGATGAGGCCACCTCCAGCATCGACACCCGCACCGAGGTGCTGGTGCAGGATGCCTTTGAAGAATTGATGAAGGGTCGCACAAGCTTTATTGTGGCCCATCGCCTGTCCACCATCAAAAATGCTGACCAGATTCTGGTGATGAAGGCCGGCAACATTATCGAGCGCGGTACGCATGATGAACTGCTGGCGCAGGGCGGCTTTTATAAGCAGCTCTACGAAAGTCAGTTTGCCAAGGCGTAAGCATAGGGTCAAAATCTGGGAAAGAAAAAGGAGATTCTACTATGAGCAGCATTATCATTCCGGAAGGGTACCAAAGCCTGCTGGGGCTGTATGACACCCAGAAGGCCATCGGCCTCATCAAGACGATCTTTCAGGAAAAGCTTTGCATGGCACTGCATCTCAAGCGCGTCACGGCTCCCCTGTTTGTCATGCAGGGCAGCGGCCTGAACGATGACCTGAACGGCGTTGAGCGCCCCGTTGCGTTCGATGTGCCCAGCCTGAACGAACAGGCCGAGGTCGTCCACAGTCTGGCTAAGTGGAAGCGCTATGCCCTGTACAAGTACGGCTTCCGCCCCGGTCAGGGCATTGTGACCGATATGAACGCCATCCGCCGTGATGAGGAGCTGGACAACCTGCACAGCATCTATGTTGACCAGTGGGACTGGGAGCGTGTTATTACCGCTGAACAGCGCACGCTGGATTTTTTGCGTGAGACCGTCTGCGACATCGTGGATGCGGTCTGCGCGACCTCGGATGAGCTGCGCTGGAAGTTTCCGGAGCTGAAAAACATCCATCTTGACCGTGATGTAGCTTTTATCACGACACAGGAGCTGGAGGACCTCTACCCGAAACTTACCGCCAAGCAGCGCGAAAACGCCTTTGCCAAGGAGCATGGCACGATTTGCATTATGCAGATCGGCGGTAAGCTTCGCAGCGGCAAGCCCCACGATGGCCGTGCCCCCGACTATGATGACTGGGCGCTGAACTGCGATATTCTGTTCTGGCACAAGCCTCTTGGCTGCGCACTGGAGCTGTCCAGCATGGGTATCCGCGTGGATGCTGAATCGCTGCGCCGCCAGCTGGACGAGGCAGGCTGCCCCGAGCGCGCAGAGCTGCCCTTCCACAAGATGCTGTTGGATGGCACGCTGCCCTTGACGATGGGCGGCGGCATCGGCCAGAGCCGCCTTTGCATGCTGCTGCTCGGCAAAGCCCATGTAGGTGAGGTTCAGGTCAGCCTTTGGGATGATGCCACGGTAAAAGCCTGCCGTAATGCCGGTGTAGAATTGCTGTAAGTCTTGACAAAGCGCTGCTGTTTGTGGTATTATTATCTAGTACCCGCTAGTATAGCACAATTGGCAGTGCAGCTGATTTGTAATCAGCAGGTTGCAGGTTCGATTCCTGTTACTAGCTCCAAACGAAAGAGCGCTGCAAGGTTTAATTTTACCTTGCAGCGCTCTTTTTAGTTATTAAATTATGCCTTTTCCGGTGTCATACATTTTCAGTAAAAACTCCCGGCTGCAATCAAGCGACCGGGAGTTTGTTTAGTATGGCATCGTTGAGAAATTATTTTGTATGCAACGCGTTCTGCAGGGCACAATACTCCTCCAGCGTAAGCTGTTCGGGGCGTGCGCGTTCATCAAGACCGGCTGACTGCAGCGCGGTCAGGACTTGTGCCTTGGGCAGGTGCAGGCCGTTGGCAATAGCGTTGGCTGCGGTCTTGCGGCGCTGTGAGAATGCGGCGCGGATCAAGGCAAAGAAGGCGGCCTCGTCACCGTTCGGGACCTGTACGGCGGGGGTCTTGCGCACATCCAAGCGAATAACGGCGCTTGTCACCTTGGGGGCGGGATAAAAGCTGCCGGGCTGCACGCTGAACAACAATTTCGGCTCCGCATAATAGGCCACCGCGTAGCTGATCGCACCCGCATCGCGGGTGCCGGGGGCGGCGCACAGGCGCTGTGCGGCCTCCTTTTGCACCATGACGGTGATGTTCTGGATAGGCAGCTTTTCCTCCAGCAGGCGCATCAGGATCGGGCTGGTGATATAGTACGGCAGGTTGGCGCAGACGGCCACCGGCTTATCGCCAAATTCTTCAGCCAGCAGCGCCTTCAAATCCACCTTGAGGACATCGTTCAGTACCAGCTTGAAATTATCATACCCTGCCATCGTCTCCTCAAGAAGCGGCGGCAGACGCTTATCTACCTCGATGGAAACGACCTTATCAGCGCGTTTGCAGAGCTGTTCGGTCAGTACACCGATGCCGGGGCCGACCTCAAGGGCACCCCAGCCGGGGCCGATGCCGGCGGCTTCAGCAATGCGGGGACATATACCCGGGTTAATGATAAAATTCTGGCCAAACCCTTTGGAAAGGGCAAAATCGTACCGCGCACAAAGGTCACGGATGGTAGACAAGTCGGTCAATGTGGGCACGGCGGCTTCCTTTCAGCGTATATCAGTTCTGGCCGGTCAGCGACATGGCCGCGTTGACGGCCTTGCTGATCTGCGGGTCAGTGTCGATCGTGTAGTCGTAGTAGGAGTTTTGTTCATCAACGGAGAGTGTCGCGTCAATATCGGGCTTCAGACCCTCGTTGTTCCAGCTCTGATCCTCGTTGTCGAGCAGCAGGCCGGAGGTAATATAGGCGGCAGAGCCGTCCGAGAAGCTCTGCACATCGCTGAGTACAACGCCCATACCGGCCGTTTTGGTGCCGACAATCGTGGCACCGCCCATCTTGCGCAGGGCATTGGCAAACAGCTCGGCACTGCTGGAGGTGGCTCCATTGACGAGGCAGACCATCGGAACATTGATCTCGTTCTCATCGGACATGCGCAGCACGGTCACATTGCCGTCCTTATCCTGCTGCTTGGCGATCTCACCGGAGGGTACGCAGTAATCCGCTGCGACAAGCCCTGCATTGAGGTTTTCACCGGCGTTGTCGCGCAGGTCAAACACCAGACAGGTTGCCCCCTGCTGCAACAGGTTGTCCACGGCAGTTTTAAACTCGCTGGCGGTGCCTGTGGTAAAGGCGTCGATGCGCAGATAGCCGCAGGTGCCGGCGGTCAGCTGGCTTGTTGAGATGGTGGGGGTCTTATAGTTGGAGTGTACAAGGCTCAGCTGCTGCTCCTGACGGTCGGGCGTCAGGTAGGTGATGACTGTGGTAGTGCCCTCCTCACCCAGCAGGCGGGAGGTCAAACGCGCGGTAGATCCGATGTTTTTGGTGGATTCTTCGCCAATGGCAGTGATAAAGCCTCCGACCTGCAGGCCGGCCTCACTGGCGGGAGAATTGTTGTATACGCGGATGATGCGCGCATAGCCGGAGGAGGCATCGTTGACAACGGCCACGCCGATGCCGGTAAGGGTGCCCTTCTCGATGGCCTGCTTTTCGCTGTACTCCTTGGCGGTATAGTAGACAGCGTATCGGTCGTTGATACCGCTCATATAGCCGGCGGCCAGCTTATCGTTCAGGGTATCCTCATCAATGGTGAAGAACTCCCCTGCGCGGACAAAGCGGTCGATCTCCGACAGCTTGTTGTACTGGCGTTCCTTATTTTTTACGCTGGACACGGTCGTGTTGAACATCTTCATCGACACGACCATCGTCAGCGAGAAGGTGACAGCCATTGCGATGATGGCGATGGTGGCTGCCACGCCGAGACTGATTTTTTTGCTCATGGCTCTGATGGCTCCTTACTGTTTTTGCGTTTATGCCCCGTAGGCAAGGGAGAAAAATACCGTAGAGAAAAGGCTCAGCACCATAAGAACGGCGACCACCAGACAAAAAATGCGCACGGCGGTTTTATGCTTCTGCGGCTTCATAAGGACTCCCCTTTCTTAGGATAAGTAATTCATGACATTGACCAGAACATTGTTGACCTTCATTTCCAGATGCAGGTGGTTGCCGGTGGAGTTGCCGGTGGAGCCGACATACCCCAGCCTCTGTCCCTTGGAAACGCTCTGCCCGACGCTGACGATGGGCGCACTGTTCATGTGGGCGTACAGTGTGGAATAGCTGTTGCCGTTGTCATCCTTGCCGTGGTAGACCTGAACATAATAGCCCCAGCTGTAGTGGTAGGCGGCTGCGGTGACGACGCCGCCGCTGACGGCGTAGATCTCGGTGCCGCCCGGCGCGGCATAGTCGGTGCCGCGGTGGCCGTTGCCGCCAAAGTAGCAGGAAACATACTTATAGGTGGCAAGCGGGCGGCCAAAATCCAGCGAGCATTGTATTGAGGCATTTCCGTAGGCCTGGTTGGCGGCGTTCAGGGCTGCATCCAGCTCTTTGGCTGCCTCGTCCACTTTTTTGTTGGCCTCGATCTGGGCCTCCTTCAAGGCCTGTTCCTCGGCCTCCGCCTTGGAGATGCTCTCGTCTGTCTGGGAGATATTCTCAGCAAGCTCACTGGTTTTGCTGTTCAGTGCGGCCTTCTGGGCTTCATAGTCGGCTTTTTTTGCTTCCAGATCCGCCTTGGCCTGCTCCAGCTCGGCGCGCTGCTGTTCCAGCTGGGTATGCTCGTCCTCAAGCTGCTGGCAAATCTCCTCATCCTTGCTGACAATCTGCTCCAGCGTGGTGGCAAAGGTAAGCAGCTGGTACAGGTTGGTCGCACTGGACAGCAGCGCAATGGAACCGCCGTCATTCAGCCGCTGCATCGCGCGCATACGGTCCTTGAAATCTGCCCAGCGCTGATCGTATTCAGCCTGCTTCTGGTCAACCTCCTGCTGCTTTTGATTGATCTCGTCCTGTTTGTTGACGATATCATTATCCAGACCGCCGATCTGCTCGGTCAGTGTGCCGATCTGGCTGAGCAGCAGTGATTTTTGCTGCTCCAGCTGTGTTTTGATCGCCTGCGCGTCCGCTTTGTCGCTCTGTGCTTCTTTCAGCTGTTGGTTGACTTTTTCCAATGCGGCCTGCTGCTCCTGCAGCTTTTGGCGCAGGTCGCTGACACTGGCAGCCGCCAGCGGCGTCATAACGGTGGAAAGCGTCATCGTCATGGCAACTGCTACGCTGAGCAGCAGTGAGATAAATTTTTTGCTGTGCGAAAAATGCTTCATCTTTGTTTGCGATTCCCCTGCTCGTTGCTGTTATACATTCAGATGCTTGCGGATGCTGGTGGCGGTGCCGAGGCCGCAGAGCACAAAGCCCAGCAGCACAAAGCCGCCGACAATGTAATACCATACATTTTCCAGCGGAACCAGCTGACCGCCGAACATCTGCGACAGGTTGGACGGGTTCTCGGCATACCAGCGGCAGAGGGCATAGTACGCGCCGCAGACGATGCCGGAGGCAAGCGCAGCGGAGATCAAGCCGGAGGTAACACCCTCCACAAAGAACGGGAAACGAATAAAGCCGTTGGTGGCACCCACCAGCTTCATGATGCCGATCTCCTTGCGGCGGTTGAACACCGTGATCTTGATTGTATTGTTGATGACCACGATGGACACGATAGCCAGCACCGCTACAATGCCGTAGCAGGCGTAGTTGATAACGCGCTGCAAAGAAGTGAACATCTCGGCCATAGCCAGCGGGGCTTTGACGCTGGCGACACCGTCAATCTGCATGAGCTGTGCGGAGACAGACTCGATATTCTGCGGGTCGTCAACGGTCACACGGTAGTTGGGAGTGAACGGGTTATCGTCCTGAAAGACCTGCTGCAGGTTGGTGTAGTCCTTGAGCATATCGCCGTAGGTGGCCAGAACATCCGCCGGTGACATGTAGGTCACGCCCACAACGTGGGGCGTATTGCGGATCGCGGCATCGGCAGCCGAGATCTGTTCATCCGTAGAGTTCTGACCCTCTTCATCGCCCATATAGACGACCATCATGTTTTGGTTGCCGATATATTCGACCATATAATCAATGTTGACGCCCAACAGGTAGGCGGCGCCGATCAGCAGCATGCAGACGGTCAGCACGCCCATCGAGGCAAAGGTCATAAGCCGGTTGGCGCGCAGATTGTGCAGGCCCTGACCGACAAGGTAGGTAAAGCTGGAAAAACGCATGGTGTCCCCTCTTTAATAGTAAAGATCAGTCTTCATCGTAGTCGTAATCGTCCTCTTCCCGCTGGGCCATAGCGGCTGCGTAGCGGCGGGCGGCCTCGGGGTGCGCGGTGTCGGAGGCGACCATGCCGTTGGCCAAAGTGATGACGCGGTTGCCATACTTGCGGGCGAGCTTATGTACCAGCTCATGCTCATGGGTGACAACCACAACGGTGATGTTGACCTTATTGATGGCCTCAAACAGCTGCATGATGTCCATGGACATCTCAGGATCGATGTTGCCGGTGGGCTCGTCCGCGATGATTAGCTTGGGGCCGTGGGCCAGCGCGCGCGCTACGGCGACACGCTGCTGCTCACCGCCGGAGAGCTCGTCCGGCAGGCGATCCATCTTGTCCTCAAGGCCGACAAGTGAGAGCGCGAAGGGCACGCGGTCCTTGATCTTTTTGGTGGAGATGTTCGTCACACGCATGGCGAACGCCACATTCTCATAAACGGTCATGGTCGGAATCAGGCGGAAGTCCTGAAAGACAACACCCATCTGCCGGCGCAGATACGGCACCTTGCGCCGGCGGATCTTGGTCAGATCCTGCCCATTGATGAATACCTTGCCCTCAGTGGGCTTTTCCTCCATCTGGATCAGCTTCAGAAAGGTAGATTTGCCTGCACCGGAGTGGCCAAGGATAAAGACAAATTCGCCCTCCTCGATATGGATGTTGATGTCCTCCAACGCAACATTTTCATCGTTGTGGGTCTCATAGGTTTTATATACATGCTCAAAATCGATCATTGAGGATTCTCCTGCCGCAGCGCGGCTGTCCTGTTTACGGTTACAGTCATACATATAATAGAATACCATGCAGCGCGCCTGCGGTCAAGGTGTTTTCCGGCTGCCAAAAGCAGAAAAATGGCGCTGCCTTGCGGTGCAGCGCCATTTGTGAAAGTTTTATTAAAATCAATATTTGGCCGGATTGGCGGAGAGGTACTTCTTGACCATCAGGGCCACCTTAAAGACGATGGCATCATCAAAGTTGCGCAGGTCAAGGCCGGTCAGCTTGCGAATCTTTTCCAGACGGTAGACCAGCGTGTTGCGGTGGACAAACAGCCCGCGGCTCGTTTCCGAGACATTCAGGTTGTTTTCAAAGAAGCGCTGGATGGTGAACAGCGTCTCAGCATCGAGACTGTCAATGCTCTCCTGCTTAAAGACCTCCCGCAGGAAGGCCTCGCAGAGGGTGGTGGGCAGCTGGTAGATCAGGCGGGCGATGCCCAGATGGTCATAGCTGATGACCTGACGCTCGGTGTCAAACACCTTGCCGACCTCCATTGCAATCTGTGCCTCCTTAAAGCTGGAGGCCAGATCCTTGATGTTGCTGATGGGGGTGCCGATGCCGACCACGGCCTTGATGTAATGGTCGCCCTGCAGCGTATCCACAATGGAGGCGGCCAGCTTTTCCATATCGCGGGTGTTGTTGTCCGGCTTGATCTCCTTGACGAGGACGGTGTCCGTCTCGCTGATGTTAAAGACAAAGTCCTTCTGTTTGTCCGGGAAAAGACCGCTGACAACATCATAAGCGGAAATGTCATTGCCGGAGGTCACGCGGATGAGCAGCACAACGCGCTGTACATCGGAGACAAAGTGCAGCTCACGGGCCTTGGCGTAGATGTCGCCGGGCAGGATGTTGTCCAGCACGACATTTTTGATGAAGTTTGTCTTGTCGAACTTTTCATCGTGATACTGCTTGATGCTCTGCAGGCTGATGGACAGCATGGCGGCAAACTGCTCCGCCGTGGTATCGGTGCCCTCCACAAAGACGGCGTAGTCATTATGCTTGGCGTTGGAGAACTGATGGTAGGCATAGCCATCGCGCACAAAGGCATCGCCGGCCGTCTGGCGGACGGTAGCTACGCCCTCGCGCACCTCACCGATCTGCCCCAGTTCGGAGCAGGAGATCACGGTGCCTGTCTCGTCGATAACGCCGACAACACGGTCCACTGCGTCCTTCATCTGGTACACCACATTCTGGAATACCCTGTTAGCCATAATATGTGACTCCCCTTTTGCTGTTATTTAGACAGTCTGCACCGGCGTGCAGTGCGGGCTATACATGTTTGGCAAAACTGCCGTTTGGTAATCTGCCCGAAAACCAAATCTTCATAATGTATATTTTACACAATTCACTTGGCTTTTGCAACATATTTTCACGAAAATCGCAATATTTTCTTGTACATTTTTCAAATCGAGCAAAAAAATGTACCCGCCGCAGGGTTTGCGGCAGGTACAGTGTCCGTCATTTTGACGATTTTCCGGTTTTTGTCTGGTCAAGCGCGCCTGTGCCCCCCTCGACAACACCCCGGTGCTGGAATACATAGGTGATGCTGCGGAAGAAAATCTTCAGATCCGCCCAGAAGGTCAGGTGCGCGGCGTACTCGCCGTCATAGCGCGCCTTCACATCAATGGGCAGCTCATCGCGTCCGTTGACCTGTGCAAGACCCGTCAGGCCGGGGCGAATGTCATTGGCGTGTACCTTGTCGCGTGCTTCGATCAGATCATACTGGTTGTAGAGCGCCGGGCGCGGGCCGATAACGCTCATCTGCCCGGCCAGAATGTTGTAGATCTGGGGCAGCTCATCAAGGCTTGTCTTACGCAGAAATGCACCGCTGCGGGTTATGTAGCTGTCGGCATTCTTCAACAGATGAGTTGGCACATCGTGGGGGGTATCTCCGCGCATCGTGCGGAATTTAAGAATGTTAAAATGCGTTTTGCCCTTGCCGACACGGCGCTGCTTGAAAAAGACCGGCCCCGTGGAATCCGCCTTGATCCACAGCGCAATGATCCCCATTGGAATTGCCAGAAGGATCGTGGCGGCCAGTGACAGGATAATATCGAGCAAACGCTTTACATAACGCTGATACATAGGTCAGTCCTCCTTGGCAGCGGGCTTGTCCCCCTGCAGCTTGCGGTTGACTTCTTCTTTTGAGAAGATGGCCGTGTTGCCGGTGGCAGCCACGACGGTATGGTCTGCACGCACACGCCGGTTGGGGTGATAGGTGGGCACCATCTCCTGCAGAATGTCAACAACATCGTTATCGTTGTGCCGGGCGGCCGTTTTGAGCGTCTGCAGATCAGTGTAGAATTTTTCAAGGTCGATCTGCATCGGCGGCGCAATGAAGATCTTGTTGTGGGCCGTCTTGGCCATCTTGTCCTGCTCGGTGTCCATGAGCAGCTCCTCATACAGCTTTTCGCCGGGGCGCAGGCCGGTAATCTTGACCTGCATGTTGACGCCCGGCTCGTAGCCGTAAAAGCGGATCAGCCGGTTGGCAAGATCCATGATCTTGACCGGTTCCCCCATATCCAGCACATAAATACTGCCGCCCTTGGCAAGTCCCCCCGCCTGCAGCACCAGCTGCGCGGCCTCGGTGATGGTCATAAAGTAGCGCACAATATCCGGGTGTGTGATCGTCACAGGGCCGCCGCGCTTGATCTGCTCCTCAAACAGCGGAATCACACTGCCATGGCTGCCCAGCACATTGCCGAAGCGCACGGCTACGCAGGTCATGTCCGTGCCGCGGGAGAAGGTCTGGATCAGCATTTCACACAGGCGCTTGGTGCAGCCCATGACATTGGTGGGGTTGACGGCCTTATCGGTGGAGAGCTGAACAAAACGCTCCACGCCATGCTCTGCCGCAGAGGTCAGCAGATTCTTGGTGCCGAATACATTGTTCTTGACGGCCTCGGCCGGGCTGATCTCCATAAGCGGCACATGCTTGTGGGCCGCAGCGTGAAAGACAACGGACGGATGGTAGGTGTCAAACACCTCATCCAGGCGGGCTTTGTCGCGGATCGAGCCGATCAGCGTGATGACGGGAGCTTCCGGGCCGTACTTGTTTTTCAGCTCAGTCTCAAGCTCGTAGGCACAGTTTTCATAGATGTCGAAGATCAGCAGCCGGCGCGGCTGGTAGCGCATGATCTGGCGGCAAAGTTCGCTGCCGATGGAACCGCCGCCGCCCGTGACCAGCACGACCTTGTCATGCAGATACTCCGAGATCTGGGCGTTGTTCAGCTGGATCTCATCGCGGGAGAGAAAGTCGGCTGTGTTCAATTCACGGAAGCCTGCTGCGACAGGGTTGCCGTTTTCATCGACAGCCTGCGGGTCGCTGAGCATCCGCACACGGCAGTGGGTAGAGTTGCAGAGGTTGATGATCTCACTGAGGCGGTCGCCCTTGACGGTGGTGATGGCAATGACGATCTCGAGGATATGATATTTGCGCACAAGCTCCGGTATGTCAGAGATCGTGCCGCGCACAGGCACACCCTGCACGCGCAGACCCTTTTTGGTCAGGTCATCGTCCACCAGGCAGACCGGGTTGCCGAAGCTCTGGTTTTTGTTTTTGCAGAGGTTGACCGCCCATGCACCGGCATTGCCAGCGCCGACGATCAGCAGCGGCGTATCATCCTCCGGCTTGTTGGCCTTGGTATCCTGCACCGTGCGAAGCAGACGCCACAGGAAGCGCACGCCTGCGATTGCCGCCGTATTGAACACCGCGCCAAAGATCAGCACGGCGCCGGAGATCGGGCGGTTGTGGTAGATGAGGTCAAACAGCATAATCAGGCCGGTAGCCAGGCCTGACAGGCAGGTCAGGCGGGCAAGATCCCGCATACCGGCATATTCCCACATGATTTCATACAGGCCGCCGAACCAGAATACGATCATATAGATCGGCAGCACATACAGCAGCATGGGGGCCATGGCGCGCACAATCTCTACGCGGCGGTAGGCATCGCCGCTGTCAAAGCGGAGCATAACGGCCAGCCAGTAGCATACTACGATAAGCCCGCAGTCCAGCAGCATCAAGGCGATGCGGCGCGGCAGACCCTTAATGATTTGTTTGGAATCCTGTTGCATCTGTTTCGTCCTTTACCAAAGTTCTATTTCTCTATACCAAAGAGGGCCCGGTTGAACGGTACCCCTGCTAAATGCAGCCATATAAAAGTATTATAACACACAAATGCCCCGTTTGTCCTACTTTTGCAGTGACAAACGGGGCTAATCTTATATAAAATTTACCAGTAATTTTTGGTAAAACAGACGAAGCTTTTACTCGACCGTCACACTCTTGGCAAGGTTGCGGGGCTTATCGACATCCAGACCCTTGGCGCAGCTGACATAGTAGGCCAGCAGCTGCAGCGGAATGACAGACAGGCTTGTGGCAAAATGCGGGTCGGTTTTGGGGACATAGACCGTGAAGCCGGCCGTGTCCTCGATGCTGTAGTTGCCGTAGGTGGTAAGCCCCATCAGGAAGGCGCCGCGGCTTTTGACTTCAACCATGTTGGAAACACTCTTTTCAAACAGGTTGGGCTGTGTCAGGATGCCGACCACAAGGGTACCGTTCTCGACCAGTGAGATCGGGCCATGCTTCATCTCGCCGGCGGCGAAGGCCTCAGAGTGGATGTAGCTGATCTCTTTGAATTTCAGGCTGCCCTCTAGCGCAACGGCGTAGTCAAGGCCGCGGCCGATGAAGAAGGCGTCCTTGGCGTTGGCGTATTTGCTGGCAAACCACTGGATGCGTTCCTTATCCGCCAGCGTCTTTTCAATCTTCTCCGGCAGGGCCTCCAGCTCTGCGACCAGCTGCTCATACTGGCCGTCAGCCAGTGTGCCACGCACCCGGGCAAACTCGGTAGCCAGCAGGTAGCAGGCTGCCAGCTGGGTGCTGTAAGCCTTGGTGGTGGCCACCGAGATCTCCGGTCCGGCCCAGGTATACATGGTTGCGTCTGCCTCGCGGGCGATGCTGGAGCCAACCACATTCACGATGCCAACGGTGCGCACGCCGCGCTCCTTGCACAGACGCAGTGCCGCCAGCGTATCGGCGGTCTCACCGCTCTGGCTGATGACCATGGCAAGGGAGTCCTGCTCAAGCACGGGGTCACGGTAGCGGAACTCACTGGCGACATCGACCTCGACCGGGATGCGGGCCAGACTTTCAAACACATAGCGCGCTGCCATGCCCACATGATAGGCCGAGCCGCAGCCGATGATATACAGACGGCGCACATTCTTGATTGCTTCCTCGTCCAGTGCCAGCTCAGACAGGTCGATTTTCCCGTCCTTCAGGCGCGGAGAGATCGTGTCGCGCACGGCCGCAGGCTGTTCATTGATCTCCTTCATCATGAAATGCTCATAGCCGCCCTTTTCGGCAGCCTCGGCATCCCATTCGATGGTTGTGGACTCGCGGGTGATGGGCTCCTTGTCGATGTTGAAGAATTCGATGGAGTCCGGGGTCAGGCGTGCGATCTCGAGATTGTCAATGTAGTAGACCGTGCGGGTGTACTTGAGCAGTGCAGGCACATCGGAGGCGATGATGGCACCGTCCTCACATTGGCCAACGATGAGCGGGCTGTCCTTGCGCACGGCATAGATGACACCGGGCTCATCGGCAAAAAGCACGCCCAGCGCATAGGAGCCGCGTACATGCAGCATCATGCGGGTGATGGCATCCAGTGCGTTGCCTGCAGATTCGCCGGTGTAGTAGTAGTCCAGCAGCTGTGCCACGACCTCGGTGTCGGTCTGAGAGACAAAGGTAAAGCCTTTGTTGAGCAGACGGTCCTTGATCTCCTGATAGTTTTCAATGATGCAGTTGTGCAACACGGCGATCTTCTGGTCACGGGAATAATGCGGGTGCGCGTTGACCACAGACGGCTCCCCGTGGGTGGCCCAACGGGTGTGGCCGATGCCGCAGCTGCCGTGTACAGCATTGCCGCCGTCCGTCATCTCGCTTAAAACCTTCAGGCGGCCCTTTGCCTTTACGACCTCGATCTTGCCTGCGGCGTTCTGCACCGCGATGCCGGCCGAGTCATAACCGCGGTATTCAAGCTTGGACAGACCGTCCAGCAGAATAGGTGCAGCCTGTGCTGCACCGGTAAAGCCTACGATTCCGCACATAACAGGTTCCTCCTTTATGCAGTTGTTCAGTATGACCTTCCCACTTTAACGGGCAAAAGTAAAAAATACTTGTATAGTATATTCCTTTTTGCACAAAATGTCTACTGTTTGGCCTAAATTTGCTATACTGTATGCCACACAAAAACAATGCGGGCGGCCGTCAAGGGCTACGGCCGCCCGCTGCGCGGATTCTCCTTTTCCCGTTTCTTACACCATATAAGACCGAATCAAAAGTATCGCGCATTGGATAGCGTACCATATCCGGCGAAGAATAGCAAGTGCAAAACGGAATTTTTCCTGCTTTTTGTGCTGCTTACAAAAGATTATTAAGTTTGTGCTGTCATTGCTTTGATAAATTAGGGTGTATCGTCCCTGCTGCTATTCATGCGGTGTCTCCTTTCAGGAGACCCGGCGCGCCACAACCACATAGCGCCCATTAGCGGACGAATACTCACAGGTTGAAAGGGTCAGCAGCTGCTCCCCGTAAGTCGGGCAGATGCCGCTGTCCACATCACTGCGGGACAGCACCTCCTCCACATAGGCATCGTAGGTCTGCGCGTCCATATCAATATACTGGTTATAGACAAACGAGGTGTCGTTTACAACATCAATGGCGAACGCGCCGAACACCTCATATTTTGCATCTCCGTACACGGTGTCAAACTCAATGTAGGGATGCTCCTGATAATAGCTGGCCTTTTTATACTCGGTCAGGCAGCCAAAGATCGCGCCGGTCTTCATATTGTGGCCGTAGATGACAAGGTTATCACTCTCAGCATTGGCACCCAGCGTTGTGTTTTCGTCAAGGTACGGCACGCCGTAGATGCTGTAACTCTTGTCAAAGTCGTGACGAAGATAGAAATCCTTATTGTTTGGCGCGTACATAACCGGGAAATCCAACTCTGTGCCATCAATCGAGAGCCACCCGATGAAATCGCTGTTCTTATTGCGCAGGGCGGCAAACTTGGCTCCGTTGGGGTTGACGCTCTCCCCGGACGGCTGCGGTTCGGCAGATGTGTCGATCATAGACTGCAGCTCGGCAAACTCGTTTTCTGTCCTGCGGTCATCCGCAAAGCGCTTGACAAGCAGCCCGGCACTGACCAGAAAAACAACGCCGAAAAAGAGCATGGCCAGCGTGTAGGCAAGGCTGCCGCGCTTTTTCTCGGGGCCATCAGGTGCAGTCGGGGCAAAGTCTGTATCGTTGTCCTGATCGTAAAGGGCCGCATGGGGCGCGGCAGGCGGCTCTTGCGGCGCAAGGTCGCTGCGACGGATTTTTGCCATAGTGATTCTCCCTGTCTGAATGTCAAGTCTAGGTTTACTATACGATGCTGCAGAAGAAAATGCAAGAGGATACGGGCGAAAAATCGGCCTCAAAATTGTAAAGCCAGATGAAGATAGCGATTCCACAGAAAACGCTGCAAAAAAAGTGCTGCTGCACCAGAATCAGATGCAGCAGCACTTTATTTACGCAAAAGGATCACTCGCGGATCTCAATGCCCAGCTTGAATTTAAGGTTGCCGAGAATCTTCTTGACGAAGCGGTCAATCTCCGCAGGCGTCAGGGGCTTGGTGTCCGGCTGGAAGGAGAGGCTGAACGCCATGCTCTTTTTGCCCGCACCCAGCTTTTCACCGCGGTAGATGTCAAACAGCTCGACCTTGACAAGCTGCTTGCAGGCGCGCTGCATCTCGCTTACGAGGGTGCCGCACTCCATGCTTTCGGGGGCTACAAGCGCCAGATCGCGCTGTACCGGAGCCAGCGCAGGGATGGGCTGGTAGTGGATGGCGGCGGGCACCAGCGCGTGGAAGGCCACCCAGTCGATCTCGCCCAGATAGATGTTCAGGTTGCCGCGGCTATCCTTGGGCAGCTTGAGCTCGGCGGTGACATCGTTGGCCAGCTTGCCGAAAACGCCGACACGCTCCCCCTTGCAGAGGATATAGGCGGCGATGCCGGGATGCAGCCATGCAACATCGGCCGCACGCGCAACGGTCAGCTCGACACCGAATGCTGCGCCGAAGCTTTCTACCGCGCCCTTAACGGCAAAGAAGTCCTCCTCGCTGCCCCATGCGGCAAAGCCAAGATGCAGGCGTTCCTCCGGCAGCTCGGTGATGGGCTGCTGCTTCGGAATGTAGATGTTGGACATCTCGAAAAGGCGGCCCTCGGCATTGCCCTTGCGCAGGTTGTCAACGACCACATTCAGCAGGGACGGTGCCAGCAGCGGGCGCATGATGGTCAGATGAGAGGAGATCGGGTTCAAAATGCGGATGACATTGCGCTCGGGGGCATCAGCGGCGATGTGGAGCATGTCGAGGTCGGCGTCTGCGTAGAAGGCCAGCGTTTCAGCCTCGTAGAAGCCCTGTGCGCACATCGTGCGCTTGGCCTTGGCCTGTGCCTTCTGCTCCGCCGTCAGACCGCCGGTGGTGACGGTGGCAGCCTTCAGGAAGGTAGGCACGATATGCTCATAGCCGTACTCGCGGATGACCTCCTCGGCAAGGTCGGGCTCGCCGACCTCGATGTCCTCGCGCCAGCGGGGCGCAACGACCTGCATCGTGTCGCCGTCTGCCGCAAGCTTGACCTCAAACTGCAGGCGGTTCAGAATGTCGAGAATGGCGTCAGTCGGAACGGTGATGCCCAAAATCGCGTTGATGCCGCTGACCTTGGCAGTAAAATGCTTACCCTCACGCGGGGCACCGGCCGAGCAGTCGAAATGGGTGGCGGTGACCTCGCCGCAGCCCAGCTCCTGAATCAAATGCAGGGCGCGGGCCATGCCCAGCTCGGTCGTATACTCCGAGATGCCCTTTTCGTAGTGGCTGGAGGCATCGGTGCTCTGGCCCAGACCGCGGGCAGTCTTGCGGATGTTGTCGCGGGCGAACTTGGCGCTCTCAAACAGCAGCTGGGTCGTGGTGCTCTTGATCTCGCTGTTCAGCCCGCCCATGACGCCGGCCAGCGCGACCGGCTTGGAGCCATCGCAGATGACGAGGTTGTTGGGCGTCAGGGTGAACTCCTTCTCATCGAGCGTTGTGATCTTCTCGCCGTCCTTAGCGCGGCGGACGAGGATCTGGCAGCTATCCAGCGTGTCCATGTCAAAGGCATGCATCGGCTGGCCGATTTCCAGCATGACATAGTTGGTAATATCGACTACATTGTCGATGCTGCGCAGGCCGCACAGGGCCAGCTGACGGCGCATCCAGCGCGGGGACTCGCCCGGTGTGATGTTGCGTACATAGTGGCCGATATAGCGCGGGCAGAGATCCTCCGCCTCAACGCGGATGGAGAGGCGCGGTTCGGTGTAATCGCTGACGGTGTAGTCGGTGGCGGGCATTTTGAGAGGCTTTTTCAGCACAGCTGCAACCTCGCGGGCAATGCCCAGCACGCTCTGGCAGTCGGCGCGGTTGGCAGTGATAGAGATGTCAAAGATATAATCGTTGAGTCCCACAACCTCCTGAATCGGCGTGCCGGGAACGGTGTCCTTCGGCAGGTCGAGCAGACCGTAGACCTCAGAGCCGGGGTAAAGATCATCGTTCAGCCCCAGCTCCTCGCCGCTGCAGAGCATGCCGTTGGACTCAATGCCCATCAGGGGCTTGGCCTTGATGGTGATGCCGCCGGGCAGCGTGGAGCCGTCCAGCGCGGCGGCTGTGTGCATACCGGCATAGACATTGGCTGCGCCGGTAGAGATCTGGATGTCGTGACCATAGTCACCGCAGTCCACCTTGCAGATGTGCAGATGCGTTCCCTCCTGCGGGACGCACTCGGTCACAACACCGACAACGACCTTGGAGATCTCACCGCCGAGGTCGATCAGCTCCTCAACTTCAAAGCCGCAGCCGAAGAGTTTATCCTCCAGCTCCTGCGCGGTGACATCAATATCAACATATTGCTTTAACCAGCTGAATGGTACTTTCATACTCTGTACTCCTCCCCTGTCAATCCTCGAACTGCTTCAAGAAGCGCAGATCGTTTTCAAACATCAGTCCGATGTTGTTGATGCCGTATTTCAGCATGGCGATACGCTCGATACCGATGCCGAAGGCGAAGCCGGAGTAGACATTGGGATCGATGCCGCAGTTTTCTAGCACGCTGTGATGCACAACACCGGCGCCCAGCACCTCAATCCAGCCGGTATGCTTGCAGAGCGGGCAACCCTTGCCGCCGCACTCAAAGCAGGAAACATCGACCTCAACGCTCGGCTCGGTAAACGGGAAGTAGGACGGGCGCAGACGGGTCTTGACCTCGGCACCGAACAGGGCCTGCACGAACTTATCCAGCATGCCCTGCAGGTCGCAGAGGGTGATGCCCTTGTCAACGACCAGACCTTCCATCTGGTGGAACATCGGGGAGTGGGTCGCGTCCGAGTCGGAGCGGAATACACGGCCGGGTACCAGCACCTTGATAGGGGGCTTTTCACGATCCATTACACGGATCTGGCCGCCGCTGGTCTGGGTGCGCAGCACAATGTCATCCGCGACATAGAAGGTATCCTGCATATCGCGGGCGGGATGGTTCTTCGGCACATTCAGGCGGGTGAAGTTGTGGTCATCGTCCTCAATCTCAGGGCCTTCATAAATTTCAAAGCCCATGCCGGAGAATACATCAATGATTTCGTTCTTGACGAGGGTGATGGGGTGCAGGTTGCCTGTCGTGCGGATCTTGGCGGGCATCGTAATGTCCACCGTCTCGGCAGCGTTGCGGGCAGCCAGCGCCGCCTTCTCGACCTGCTCAGACAGGGTCTGGTACTGAGCCTCGACCCACTGCTTGAATTCGTTGATGGTCTTGCCGACGGCGGGGCGATCCTCCTTGGGGACATCGCGCAGGCTCTTGGTCAGGCCTGCGACCTCGCCGTTTTTGCTCAGGTATTTCTGCCAGAAGTCAGAAAGCTGGGCTTTGTCAGTGACGGCTGCGCCGGCCTGCTCAATAGCGGCGCGCAGCTCCTTGATTTTTTCTTCCATAGTACACCTCTGCTTGGCTTTTGGGCCGGAGCCAAATAAAAAGGCCCCGTCCCTGTGTGAAATCAGGGACGAAGCCTTGTAAATACAATTCTCCGCGGTACCACCCGTGTTCCGTATTATGCAATACGGCACTCTTTGCTGCGGGTAACGGTGCAGGGCCGTTGCGCACTACCGGGCCGTTGGGCCTTTCCCGCGCACCACTCGGGAGGGAACTTCCGCGCATAGTCCCTGCAGGCGGCTTACAGCCGGTGACCGCCCTCTCTTACCCAAGGCGCATTGCGCGTACTTACTCCGTCATTGTGTTTTGCGAATACCTGTTTAGTATAGCGCGAAATTTGCGGCCTGTCAAGCCTGCGGCATGGGATACTTCTGCTTATCCTCCACGCTGATGGCCTTGCCAAGCTGCACCTCGATCACCTTCAGCTCGGTATCAGCCAGAATCGTGTGCTTGCAGCCAGCTTTCATCGTCAGGATATCCCCTGCCTTGACGGGCTGTGCCCTGCCGTCCAGAATCGCGCGGCCGGTGCCCGAGATAACGGTCCAGACCTCATCGCGGTTCTCGTGGCTGTGGTAGTTCATGCCGTGACCGGCGTTCAGCGTGATCTTGATGGTCAGGCTTTCATCCTCCACATCCAGTACGCGGAAGGAGCCCCACGACTTTTCAGCAAACATGATCTGCTGGTGGATGCTGTCCACATAGGGCTTGATATAGCTGGACTGCTCCTTATCGGAGACAAGGATGCCCTCCGGGCTGGCAGAGACAACAACATCCTTCAGTCCCATGCAAAGCACAGGTACATCCAGTTCATTGAGAACATGTACATTTTCACAGTTCTCATTCAGCATGGCCTTGCCGATGCTCGGCTCCTGCATGGCTTCGGTCAGGGTGTTCCAGGTGCCCATATCCTTCCACTGGCCTGCAAAGCGCATGACCTGGATCTTCGATTCATTCTCAACGACCGCATAATCGAAGCTGATCTTCTTCAGTGTCTCATATTTATGGAAAAGGTCCTGATAATCGGTAAAATCGATCAGCTCATGTGCCTTGTCCAGCACATAACGCAGCTTGTAGGCAAATACGCCGCCGTTCCAAAGCGCACCCTGCGCAATGTACTTTTCTGCCGTGGCGGCATCGGGCTTTTCCTTAAAGGTCTTGACCGGGCTGACGGCATCGGCGCTCTCCGGGATGATGTAGCCGTACTTTTCGCTGGGATAGGTCGGCTCAATGCCCATGAGCGAGAGGTTGGCACTGCCCTTTTCCGCAAGATCGGAGAGATCCTTTAACGCGGCAAAATAGTCGTTGTTGACATACGGGTCCACCGGGCAGACGACCACAGCCTCATCAAGGCCCACGCCCTTTACATCGTGCAGAAAGGCCGTGGCCAGTGCGATTGCCGGGAAGGTATCGCGGCGGCAGGGCTCAACGCAGACGCCGACCGAATTGCCAAGCTGGTTGTGGATGGACGATACCTGCGTCTTGCTGGTGGCGATCGTCACGCTGGCATCAGTGTCCACCTCTTTGATCTGGCGGTAGACGCGCTGGACCATCGATTCGTAGCCGTCATCGGTCTTGAAGATCTTGATGAACTGCTTGGAACGGATATCGTTCGACAGCGGCCACAGGCGCTTGCCGGAGCCGCCGGACAGCAGAATGATATTCATAGCGTTTCCTTTCAGCGCTCGGCGCGCATCGGGTTGTGTAGGAAGTCCTCATAGGACAGGCGCAGGCCGTCCTCCAATTCGGTCTTGTAGGTCCAGCCGAGGTTCGTAGCCTTGGACACATCCAACAGCTTGCGGGGCGTGCCGTTGGGCTTGGAGGTATCCCACTTGATCTCGCCGGTA
>ERZ1673747.757-NODE-757-length-42408-cov-14.523458_pt1 | contig 42408 bp, 38 predicted proteins | sample MGYA00580220_ERZ1673747 | MGnify/ENA primary metagenome ERZ1673747 (study PRJEB41218, sample SAMN15661769) | gut metagenome | host: Homo sapiens | place: Canada: London | collected 2015-08-20/2019-03-30 | study: EMG produced TPA metagenomics assembly of...
GATATTTCCTACCAGGGCTCTTTTTTGTACTGTCTGCATAATCTGGGGCAGTTCACACAAGGCGAAAGAGGGGCCTTTTTAAAAACCGGGGCGGAACACATCCGCCCCGGTTTTATTCGGGTTTGATCTCAGGCGCAGGCCGGGATCAGGCCTCGTACATCTTTTGCAGACGCAGCAGCTTCTCGTAACGGGCCTTGGCGGTCTCCTCGTTCAGGGCGAAGAGCTCCTTGGCGCGGTCGGGGAAGGAGCGGGTCAGGCTGGAGTAGCGGGCCTCGTTCATCAGGAACTCCTGATAGCCGCCGGCGGGAGCCTTGCTGTCCAGGGTGAAGGGGTTCTTGCCCTCGGCCTTCAGAGCGGGGTTGAACCGGAACAGGTTCCAGTAGCCGCACTCCACAGCCTTCTTCATCTCGCCCTGGCAGTTGGTCATGCCGCCCTTGATGCTGTGCATCTCACAGGGGGCGTAGCCGATGATCAGGGAGGGGCCGTGATAGGCCTCAGCCTCGGCGATGGCCTTCAGGGTCTGGTTCATGTTGGCGCCCATGGCCACCTGGGCCACATACACATAGCCATAGGTCATGGCGATCTCCGCCAGGCTCTTCTTGGCGATGGTCTTACCGGCAGCGGCGAACTGAGCCACCTGGCCGATGTTGGAGGCCTTGGAGGCCTGTCCGCCGGTGTTGGAGTACACCTCGGTGTCAAACACGAAGACGTTGACATCCTCGCCGGAGGCCAGGACATGGTCCACGCCGCCGAAGCCGATGTCATAGGCCCAGCCGTCGCCGCCGAAGATCCACACGGACTTCTTGGACAGGTACTCCTTCTCAGCCAGGACGGCGGGAGCCACGGGGCAGCCCTCAGCAGCGGCCTTCTCCAGCTCGGCAATCAGAGCCTTGGCAGCGGGAGCGTTGGCGGTGCTGTCGTCCTTGGTGTCCAGGAAGGCCTGGAAGGCAGCCTTGAAGGACTCGCTGGCCTGGTCGGACTCGGCCATGCCCTTGACCTGAGCGATCAGGCGCTCACGGATGGCCTTCTGGCCCAGATACATACCCAGGCCGTGCTCGGCATTGTCCTCGAACAGGGAGTTGGCCCAGGCGGGACCCTTGCCCTCAGCCGTGGTGGCATAGGGAGAGGTCGCGGCGGGACCGCCCCAGATGGAGGAACAGCCGGTGGCGTTGGAGATGTACATCCGGTCGCCGAACAGCTGGGTGATAAGGCGGGCATAAGAGGTCTCGGCGCAGCCGGCGCAGGAGCCGGAGAACTCCAGCAGAGGCTTCTTGAACTGGCTGCCCTTCACGGTCAGGTCGGCCACATCCTCCTTGGCGGTGATGTTGGCCACCATGTAGTTGAACACGTCCTGCTGGGCGGCCTCCTGCTCCTGAGGCACCATGGTCAGGGCGCCCACGGGGCAGATCTTGGCGCACACGCCGCAGCCCATGCAGTCCAGAGGGCTGACCGCGATGGCGAACTTGTAAACGCCCTTGCCCTTGCCGGCCTTGATGTCCACGATCTTGGCGGCCTCGGGGGCGTTCTTGGCCTCCTCCTCGGTCAGAGCGTAGGGACGGATGGTGGCGTGGGGGCAGACGAAGGAACACTGGTTGCACTGGATGCACTTGGTGGCGTCCCAGGCGGGGACGGACACGGCCACGCCGCGCTTCTCATAGGCGGCAGCACCCAGCTCGAAGGTACCGTCCACATGGGCCTCGAAGGCGGAGACGGGCAGGCTGTCGCCGTCCATACGGTCCACAGGATCCAGGATCTTGTTGACCATGTCCACCAGCTTGGCGGGACCGGTGTGGCCGCTCTCCTTCTTCACGTCCTCGGCGGTGGCCCAGGAAGCGGGGACCTCGAACTTCTTGTAGGCGGTAGCGCCGGCGTCGATGGCCTTGTGGTTCATATCCACCACGTCCTGGCCCTTCTTCAGGTAGGAGTGGGTGGCGGCGTCCTTCATGTACTGGATGGCCTCCTCCTGGGGCATGACCTTGGCCAGGGAGAAGAAGGCGGACTGAAGGATGGTGTTGGTGCGCTTGCCCATGCCGATGCGGGCAGCCAGGTCGATGGCGTCCAGAGTGTAGACCTGGATGTTGTTGGCGGCGATGTAGCGCTTGGCCTCGGCGGGCATATGCTTCTCCAGATCGGCGTCAGACCACTGGCAGTTGATCAGGAAGGTGCCGCCGGGCTTGACGTCGCGGACCATGGGGAAGCCCTTCACAATGTAGGAGGGGTTGTGGCAGGCCACGAAGTCAGCCTTGTTGATGTAGTAGGGGCTGCGGATGGGGTGATCACCGAAGCGCAGGTGGCTGATGGTCACGCCGCCGGTCTTCTTGGAGTCGTACTGGAAGTAGGCCTGCACGTACTTGTCGGTGTGGTCGCCGATGATCTTGATGGAGTTCTTGTTGGCGCCCACGGTGCCGTCGCCGCCCAGACCCCAGAACTTGCACTCGATGGTGCCTTCCGCGGCGGTGTTGGGGGCGTCCTTCTCCACCAGGGAGGTGTTGGTGACGTCGTCCACGATGCCCATGGTGAAGTGATTCTTGGGGGCGTCCTGAGCCAGGTTCTCATACACAGCAAACACGCTCTTGGGAGGCGTGTCCTTGGAGCCCAGGCCGTAGCGGCCAGCCACCACGGTCTTGTCGGTGATGCCGGCGCCGGCCAGGGCGGTGATCACGTCCAGGTACAGGGGATCACCCAGGGCGCCGGGCTCCTTGGTGCGGTCCAGGACCGCGATCTTCTTGGCGGTAGCGGGGATGGCGGCAAGCAGCTTGTCCGCGCGGAAGGGGCGGTACAGGCGGACCTTCACCAGGCCGACCTTCTCGCCGTGGGCGTTCAGATAGTCGATGACCTCCTCAGCCACGTCGCAGATGGAGCCCATGGCGATGATGACGCGGTCCGCGTCGGCAGCGCCGTAGTAGTTGAACAGCTGATAGTCGGTGCCCAGCTTGGCGTTGACCTTGCCCATGTACTCCTCGACGATCTCAGGCAGAGCGTCGTAGTACTTGTTGGAGGCCTCGCGGTGCTGGAAGAAGATGTCGCCGTTCTCGTGGGAGCCGCGCATAGTGGGATGCTCGGGGTTCAGAGCGCGCTTGCGGAAGGCCTCCACAGCGTCCATATCCACCATCTCGGCCAGATCCTTGTAGTCCCAGATGGCGACCTTCTGGATCTCGTGAGAGGTGCGGAAGCCGTCGAAAAAGTTGATGAAGGGGACACGGCCCTTGATGGCGGACAGGTGGGCCACAGGAGCCAGGTCCATAACCTCCTGCACGTTGCCCTCAGCCAGCATGGCAAAGCCGGTCTGGCGGCAGGCCATGACGTCGGAGTGGTCGCCGAAGATGTTCAGGGACTGGGCGGCCACGGTACGGGCGGAGACATGGAACACGCAGGGCAGCAGCTCGCCGGCGATCTTGTACATATTGGGGATCATCAGCAGCAGGCCCTGGGAGGCGGTATAGGTGGTGGTCAGGGCGCCGGCGGCCAGGGAGCCGTGAACGGTGCCGGCCGCACCGGCCTCAGACTGCATCTCAATGACCTTCACGGTGGTGCCGAAGATATTCTTCTGGCCCTGGGCGGCCCACTGGTCCACATAGTCGGCCATGGGGCTGGACGGAGTGATGGGGTAGATGCCGGCTACCTCAGTAAACGCATAGCTGACATATGCAGCAGCGTTATTGCCGTCCATGGTTTTGAACTTTCTTGCCATAGAGTTCCCTACTTTCTTCCTTAATCAGTGATACTGTGCAGAGGACAAGGCCCGCAGGCCCTCTCCTCCGAACGGTTCTCTGCCCTATTTTACTGTCTTCCCAACAAAAAACCTATGTCGGAAATGGTTATGATTCTTATAAGTATTTACTTATAAGATCACATGACAGCACCGCCCCCGGACAGGTGGGAGCGGCTGGATCTTCTTGGCGTCCTTTAGTTTATCACTTTTTGTACCATTTGTAAATTCATTCGACGGGTTTTTTTATTCTTTTTATACACAAAAATACCCGTTACTATTGCAATAATTCTTGCAAAAGCTTACAATGGGTACAAATCAGGGCTCTGTTTCCCCGCCGCGCTCCCGCTTTTCTGTGGGCTGGCCCGGGGCTTTTATCCCAAATAACTTATTTACCTTATCCGGTCAAGGAGGCGCTCTCCCATGGTCTATCCTGTCCAATCCCTCGGGCTCCACGGCATCACGGGCTATCCGGTGTCGGTGGAGTGCGACCTGTCCGGCGGCCTGCCCGCCTTCACCATCGTCGGCCTGCCGGACGCGGCGGTGAACGAGGCCCGGGAGCGGGTGCGCTCCGCCGTCAAAAACTGCGGCTTCACCTTCCCGGTCAGCCGGATCACCGTCAATCTGGCACCCGCCCATGTGAAGAAGATCGGTACCCTGTATGACCTGCCTATCCTGGTGGGGCTGCTGGCCGCCGGGGGACAGCTGAGGCTCCGGGAGGAGGGCTGCGCCTTTCTGGGGGAGCTCTCCCTCTCCGGGCAGCTGCGCCCCTGCGCGGGGATGCTGCCCATGGCCCTGGCCGCCAGGGAGCTGGGCGTCCGAAAGCTCTTCGTCCCCCGGGAAAACGCCGCCGAGGCCACCCTGGCCGGCGGGCCGGAGATCTATCCCGTGGCCGACGTCCCCCAGCTGGTGCGCCACTTCACCGGGGAGGAACCCATCTCCCCCGCCCCCCGCTGGGAGGGCGCCTGGGAGCCGGAGCCCGGCCCCGACTTCGCCCAGGTGAAGGGGCAGGCCCCGGTGAAGCGGGCCCTGGAGATCGCCGCTGCGGGCAGCCACAACATTTTGATGGTGGGGCCGCCGGGCTCCGGCAAATCCATGCTGGCCAAGCGCCTGCCCTCCATCCTGCCCGACCTGACCCGGGAAGAGGCCCTGGAGGTCACCCAGATCCACTCAGTCCTGGGGCTGACCGACCCCAGCCACCCTCTCATCACCCGCCGCCCCTTCCGCTCCCCCCACCACAGCATCTCCGCCGTGGGGATGTCCGGCGGAGGGGCCAATCCCCGCCCCGGCGAGATCTCCCTGGCTCACAACGGGGTCCTGTTTTTGGACGAACTGCCTGAGTTTCAGAAGGATGTGCTGGAGGTGCTCCGCCAGCCCCTGGAGGACGGACAGGTGCAGATCTCCCGAGCCTCCGGCTCTGTGACCTACCCCAGCCGCTTTATGCTGGTGTGCGCCATGAACCCCTGTAAATGCGGCTGGTACGGCCACCCCTCCGGCCGGTGCCGCTGTACGGAAAACGAGGTGCAGAAGTACCTCTCCCGCCTGTCCGGCCCCCTGCTGGACCGCATCGACCTGTTCGTGGAGGTGGACGCCCTGGACTTTGAGGAGCTGGCCCAGCGGGAGCCTGGAGAGTCCTCCGCCGCGGTGAAGGAGCGGGTGGATCGGGCCCGGGCGGTCCAGAACCGCCGGGAGGGCTGCCGGTGCAGCGCCCAGATGGACCCGTCCGCCCTGGAGCAGTTCTGCGCCCTGGACGACCCCTGCCAGAAGATCATGCGGGGGGCCTTTATCCGGATGGGGCTCACCGCCCGCAGCTATGACCGCATCCGCCGGGTGGCCCGGACCATCGCCGACCTGGACGGCTCCCCGGACATCCAGCCCCAGCACCTGGCCGAGGCCCTGCAATACCGCCCGCCGGAGTATCTGCGCCGCTAGCCGCTCCCTGCGGATGACAACAAAAACCCCTTGAACCACGGTACGTCCGCAGGTTCAAGGGGTTTCATTCAATAACATATCATAGGTCGTACCCAGCAGATCCCGGATTCCACGCAGCTGACTGGCCGTGATATGCTGTGTCCCCCGTTCGATCTTCACCAAGGTCTCCCGGGTCATCTCCACACCGGCAAGCTGGAGCTTCCTGGCCATCTCTGTCTGTCCCAGTCCCCGCTCCAGCCGGAGACGGCGGATGTTCTCGCCGATCTGGATCCGGTCCTGTTTGATCTTCTGTTCCCCCACCCGCAGTCACCTGCCTCTATTCCATCAAATCTTCTCCTTTATTTTATGAAAAAGCGATGCTATAATAGGACCAGTTTTGGTCCTATTCTGAAAAAAGGAGCGATTTCTTATGGAATTTGCAGTGGAACTGCTGTCCAAGCTGTTAGTGAGGCGGAAGATCGCCGTCTCGTCTCCGGGTCTGGCGCTCACAGCCCAGGATCTGCTGGAATCGGCCAGCTATCAGGCCCTGTGCCGGATCCGTGGTATATTACAGGATGATACCCTCTCCGACCCTGAGTGCTTTCAAAAAATTGAGGCCATTGTCCAGGTGTTCGAAGATCTCGGTTCCAGCTGCGGATCCAGACACGATTTCTGACAGCTGCACTTTTCTCCCCGTTTCTTCTGGACATTTCCCCCGCCCATCGGCTATAATAGGTTCGATTTCCATCGGATACCATGAAAGATGAGAGAGGGACTGACATGAACGAGATCATTCTGCTCAAGCTGGGCGAGCTGGTCCTGAAGGGCCTGAACCGCCGCAGCTTTGAGGATAAATTACAGGCCAACATCCACCGCCGCCTCCACCCCTACGGCCAGTTCCGGGTGTATACCCGGCAGTCCGCCACCTATGTGGAGCCCAAGGACGACAGCTGCGACGTACAGGGCGCTTACGAGGCCCTGACCAAGGTGTTCGGCATTGCGGGGCTGTCCCTGGCCCGCCCCTGTGAGAAGGACAAGGACGCCATTCTGGCCTGTGCCCGGGACTTTCTGGACGACCAGCTCCGGACCGCCAGGACCTTTAAGGTAGAGACCAAGCGGGCAGATAAATCCTTCCCCATGACCTCCATCCAGCTCAGCCAGTATGTGGGCGGCGAGCTCCACGAGGCCTACGATAACCTGGAGGTGGACGTCCACCACCCGGAGCTGACGGTCTACATCGAGGTCCGGGACTACGCCGCCTATGTCCACGCCCAGCCCCAGCCCGGGGCGGGGGGCCTGCCCGTGGGCATCAACGGCCGGGCGGTCTCCCTGCTGTCCGGCGGCATCGACAGCCCGGTGGCCTCCTGGATGATCGCCAAGCGGGGGGTGGCCCTGGAGATGGTGCATTTCTTCTCCTACCCCTACACCTCCCCGGAGGCCAAGGAGAAGGTGCTGGAGCTGGCCCGCCTGCTCACCCCCTACACCGGCCGCCTCACCGTCCATGTGGTGCCCTTCACCGCCATTCAGGAGGAGCTGCGCCGCTCCTGCCCCGAGGAGCTGTTCACCATCATCATGCGCCGCTTTATGATGCGCATTTCCCAGGCGGTGGCCAAGCGGTGCGGGGCCAAGGCCCTGGTCACCGGCGAGTGTCTGGGCCAGGTGGCAAGCCAGACCATGGACGCCATGCTGGTCACCGGCTCTGTGGTGGAGCTGCCCATCCTGCGGCCCTGCATCGGGATGGACAAGGAGGAGATCGTTCAGATCGCCCGGAGGATCGGCACCTTTGAGACCTCCATCCTCCCCTATGAGGACTGCTGCACCGTGTTCACCCCCCGCCACCCCCGCCTGCGCCCCATGCCCGGCGAGGTGGAGGCCGCCGAGCAGGCCCTGGACATCGAGGCCATGGTCCAGGCGGCTGTGGACGGCATCGAGCGGGTCCAGGTCAACCTGTAAGGCCCGCCCTATCCCATCCAGACGCTCCGGCGGGCGGCCCGTCTCCCCGGCAGGCCGTCCGCTCTGTTGTTCTTTTTCCACACGCTGCGGGTCTGTCCGCAGCATCACTCTGAAAGGTGGTCTTTTTGTGTCGCATAAGGTCGAGATCCTGTCGGTTGGCACCGAGCTGCTGCTGGGCAGCATCGCCAACACCGACGCTCAGATGCTCTCCCAGGGGCTGTCCGCCCTGGGTCTGAACGTGTTTTGGCACACCGTGGTGGGGGACAACCCCCAGCGGGCCCGGGAGGCGGTGGAGCTGGCCCGGAGCCGGGCCGATATCATCATCACCACCGGCGGCCTGGGCCCCACCTGTGACGACCTGACCAAAAACGTCCTGGCCGAGGTTTTTGGGAAAAAGCTGGTCTATCACCAGGAATCTCTGGAGCGCATCAAGGACTACGCCCGGGGCACCGGACGCCCCCTGACGGAAAACAACTTTCAGCAGGCCCTGGTCCCCGAGGGGAGCACCGTTCTGGTCAACGACTGGGGCTCCGCTCCCGGCTGTGCCTTCGAGGCGGACGGCGTCCATGTCATCATGCTCCCCGGCCCCCCCAGCGAGTGCCGCCCCATGTTCCACCACCGGGCGGTCCCCTATCTCCAGGCCCTGTCCGAGGGGGTCATCGCCTCCCACACTCTGAAGCTGTTCGGCATCGGCGAATCCGCCATGGAGGCCCAGCTTCGGGACGAGATGAACGCCATGTCCAACCCCACCCTGGCTCCCTACGCCAAGGAGGGGGAGTGTGAGCTGCGGGTCACCGCCAAGGCCCCCACCCAGGAGGAGGCCCAGGCCCTCCTCCTCCCCAAGGTAGAGGAGCTGAAGGCCCGGTTCGGCGCTCTGGTCTACGGGGTGGACGTCCCCTCCCTGGAGTATGTGGTGCTGGAGGGTCTGAAGGCCCGTGGGCTCACCCTGGGCACCGCGGAGAGCTGCACCGGCGGCCTGATCGCCAAGCGGCTCACCGACGTCTCCGGAGCCTCCCAGGTATTCAGGGGAGGCGTGGTCTCCTACACCAACGAGGTCAAGCATGGCGTTCTGGGCGTCCCCCAGGCCCTGCTGGACCAGTACGGCGCGGTGTCCGAGCCCGTGGCCCGGGCTATGGCAGAGGGGGCGCGGCAGGCCTTAGGCTGTGACCTGGCCCTGGCCTCCACCGGCGTGGCCGGCCCTGACCGGGATGACCGGGGCAACGAGGTGGGCACCATGTTCGTGGCCATCGCCGCACCGGACGGCACCCACGTCCGGCCCCTCCACCTGGGCGGCCGCCCTGTCCGTGGCCGCCTGCGCACCCAGACCGCCCACCACGCCCTGGACCTGGCCCGACGGTGGCTGTCCGGCCTGCCTCTGGAGGACTGACGGAGGCCGGCGCCGAACTTCTGCTGTAAAATGAGGGGGTTGGGGGAAAAATATCCTCCCGACCCCCTTGCAATCCTTTCCTGGCTGTGATATAGTAGGAACGTAAATTATGGTAGTATTGGCTAGAGTGGGGTTTCGGCTCCGCTCTTTTTGATTGACCAAACGGCCCGGACCTCCCTGTTTCAGGCGGTCCGGACGGGGACAGGAGGTTTTCTTTTTATGGCAAAGGTAACGGATACCGTGGCCCAGCTGGCCCTCCCCTTTGTTGAGTCGGCGGGCTGCTCCCTGTGGGATGTGGAGTATGTCAAGGAGGCCGGCGAGTGGTTCCTGCGGATCTACATCGACAAGGAGGGCGGAGTCTCCATCGAGGACTGCGAGGCAGTCTCCCGCCCCCTGTCCGACAAGCTGGACGAGGCCGACCCCATCGGGGGGAGCTACACCTTCGAGGTCTCCTCCGCCGGGGCGGACCGCGTGCTGAAAAAGCCGGAGCACTTCGCCCGGTTCCAGGGCAGCGAGGTGGAGGTCCGTCTCTACCGGGCCCGGGACGGCCGGAAGGATTTTGTGGGCCTGCTCCAGTCCTGGCAGGACGGAGACGTGGTCCTGGAGGTGGGCGGACAGCCCATGTCCTTTGAAAAGAAAGAGGTGGCCCAGGTGCGGCTCTATCCCCGCTTCTGAGGCTTGTCTTGATAGTTTAGCGTTAGGAGGAAACGATCGTGGCTAAGAAAACGACCAAGAAGGTCAACAATAACGAGCTGGACGGCCAGGAGTTTTTTGCCGCCATCGCTCAGATCGAGCAGGAAAAGGGCATCAAGCCCGGCTACATGATGGAAAAGATCACCCAGGCGCTGGTGTCCGCCTACCGGCGGGACCACGAGGGCGTGGGCGACAACCTGGTGGTGGACGCCAATCCGGAGACCAACACCGTTCGGATGTTCCTGAAGAAGGACGTGGTGGAGGAGGTGGATAACCCCGCCTGTGAGATCAGCCTGGCCGAGGCCCAGGCCGCCCTCCCCCGGGCTCAACTGGGAGACGTGATCCGCATCGAAGTCAAGCCCAAGAGCTTCGGCCGCATCGCCGCTCAGACCGCCCGGCAGGTCATCATCCAAGGCATCCGGGAGGCCGAGCAGGGCATGGTGTACGACGAGTTCTCCTCCAAGGAGCACGAACTGCTCACCGGCGTGGTCACACGCATCGACCCCCGCAACGGCGCGGCCACGGTGCGCATCAGCTCCGGCGCTGAGTTCACCGACGCCTATCTGGGCGTCAACGAGCAGGTCCGGGGCGAGACCTACGCCGAGGGCCAGCGCCTGAAGGTTTATATGGTAGAGGTCCGCAAGGCCACCAAGGGCCCCCAGGTCATCATCTCCCGCACCCACCCCGGACTGGTCAAGCGTCTGTTCGAGCTGGAGGTCCCGGAGATCTATGACGGCACTGTGGAGATCAAGTCCATCTCCCGCGAGGCTGGCTCCCGCACCAAGCTGGCGGTCTGGTCCGCCGATCCCAACGTGGATCCCATCGGCGCCTGCGTCGGCCCCCGGGGGCAGCGTGTGAACACCATTGTGGAGGAGCTCAAGGGCGAGAAGATGGACATCATCAAGTGGTCCGAGGATCCGGAGGCCTACATCGCCGCCGCCCTCGCCCCCTCCGATGTGATCAGCGTGGAGCCCCTCCCCGACAGCAAGAGCTGCCGTGTGGTGGTGCCCGACGATCAGCTGTCCCTGGCCATCGGCAAGGAGGGCCAGAACGCCCGCCTGGCCGCCAAGCTCACCGGCTATAAGATCGACATCAAGCCCGCCTCCGCCCCCCTGGAGCCCATCGAGGCCCCGGAGGAGGACCTGTTTGCGGAGGAGGCGCCCATCCAGGCCCCCGAGGACCTGGAGGAGGCCCCCGCTGAGGAGGCCGCCGCCACAGAGGAGGCATAAGCCCCCCATTCCCCATTGCCAATTCACAGAAGGGTGGTGCAGAACGTGCCCAAGAAGATTCCCATGCGTCAGTGTGTGGGCTGCCGGGAGATGAAGCCCAAAAAGGAGCTGATCCGGGTGGTCCGCTCCCCCGAGGGGCAGGTCTCTCTGGATTTTAAGGGCAAGCTGCCCGGACGGGGGGCATACCTGTGCCCCGACCCTGCCTGCCTGGCCAGGGCCAAGAAGAGCCGGGCCCTGGAACGCGCCTTCTCCGCCCAGCTGCCAGACGAGGTCTGGGCCGGACTGGAGGCTCAGATGAAGGAGGTGCCCCAAGATGCCCAATGATCCCATTCTCCATTTGCTTGGTCTGGCCCGCAAGGCCGGCCGTCTGGAGATCGGCGAGGAGCCGGTGGGCGCGGTCTGCCGCGCCCGGCAGGCACGCCTGGTCCTTTTGGCCAGCGACGCCGCCCCCAACACCTGCCGCCGGGCCGCCCACTTCGGCGAGGCCGGAAATGTCCTGTGGCTGGAGGTCCCCTTCACCAAGGCGGAGCTGGGCTTCGCCCTGGGCCGGGGTTCCTGCGCCATGCTGGCCCTGACGGACGCCGGCTTTGCCGCCTCCCTCACCCAGAAGCTGGCCGCCCGCGCTCCGGAGCGCTACGGCCCCGCCGCCCAGCAGCTCCGGGAGAAGGCCGACCGGGTCCTTCAGCGGCAGCGGGAGCAGCGGCAGCACGAGAAAAACCTCCGGGAGGGCAAGAAGGCCCCCTGGGCTCCGCCCCCGCCCAAGCGGAACGTGCCGCCCAAGCAGGACGGCAGGCCCGCTCAGAAGGGCAAGCAGCCCCCGCGCAAGACCCGCAGCGGCTCCGCTCCCCATCCCTCCGCCCCCGGCGGCAGGAACGGCTCCGGCTCCCGCTCCGGCGGTTCCCATAAGCCCGGCCCTGGCGGCCGCAGGCTGTCCGGCAAGTTCCGGCACAATCCCTAAGAAATGAGGTGGCTTCCGAATATGATGATCAAATATCCCATCCACAAGGTCGCAAAGGATTTCAAGCACGGCTCCAAGGAGCTCCCCTCCAAGGAGGTCATGGACATCCTTACCCAGTACGGACATCCCCCCAAGAACCATATGCAGCCCCTGACCGAACAGGAGCTTTCCATTGTTTTTGAGTATCTGACCCAGCACAACCAGGTGGAGTCCATCGCCTCCATCTATGAGGATGTGTACCATGAGCCGGCCAAGCCCGCCGCACAGCAGGCCAAGCAGGCCCCAGCCGCCCACCAGAAGGGCGGAGCCTCCAAGCAGCCCGCCCATAGCCAGCAGCCCGCCGCCCCCAAGGGCGGCAAGCAGGCTTCTGTCCAGCAGCAGGCCCGCGCCGGCGGCAAGCCCCAGCAGCAGGCCGTCCAGAGCCAGCCCGCATCCCGCATCCCCGCCAAGAAGGTTGTGGACACCCGCGGCAGCGGTGCGGTGAACCTGGATAAGTACGACGAGCGTCTGGAGAGCTTCACCACCGAGCGGCAGCAGCAGGGCGGCGGCAAGCAGAAGTTCCAGGGCCGCAACGCCCAGCGCCAGCGCGGCCGCCAGCAGGGCCCCGGCAACAAGCGCAAGCAGGAGGAGGCCGAGAAGATGCGCCGCCTCCAGCTGGAGATTGCCAAGAAGGCTCCGCTGAAGGTGATGATCCCCGACGAGATCGGCGTGGGCGAGCTGGCCTCCCGCATGAAAAAGACCGGCGCCGAGGTGGTCAAGGCTCTGATGAAGATGGGCGTGATGGCCTCCCTCAGCGAGATCATCGACTACGACACCGCCGCCCTGGTAGCCATGGAGCTGGGCTGCAAGGTGGAGAAGGAAGTCGTGGTCACCATCGAGGAGAAGCTGATCGACACCACCGAGGACAAGGAGGAGGACCTTCAGCCCCGCGCCCCCGTGGTGGTGGTCATGGGCCACGTCGACCACGGTAAGACCTCCCTGCTGGACTATATCCGCCACGCCAACGTGGTCTCCGGCGAGGCGGGCGGCATCACCCAGCACATCGGCGCCTATCAGGTGGACGTCAAGGGTAGCCCGGTTACCTTCCTGGACACCCCCGGCCACGAGGCCTTCACTGCTATGCGCGCCCGCGGCGCCATGATCACCGACGTAGCCATCCTGGTGGTGGCCGCCGACGACGGCATCATGCCCCAGACCGTGGAATCCATCAACCACGCCAAGGCCGCCGAGATTCCCATCATTGTCGCCATCAATAAGATGGATAAGCCCACCGCCAACCCCGACCGGATCATGCAGCAGCTCACCGAGTACGAGCTGGTGCCTGAGGAGTGGGGCGGCGAGACCATCATCTGCCCCATCTCCGCCAAGACGGGCATGGGGATCGACAACCTGCTGGACATGGTAGTCCTCACCGCCGAGATGCGTGAGCTGAGGGCCAACCCCAACCGCTCTGCCCACGGCGCGGTCATCGAGGCCCGCCTGGACAAGGGCCGCGGTCCTGTTGCCACCCTGCTAGTCCAGAACGGCACCCTGCACCAGGGTGATGTGATCATCGCCGGCACTGCCGTGGGCCGCGTCCGCGCCATGACCAACCACAAGGGCCAAAAGGTCACTGATGCCGGCCCCTCCGTCCCCGTGGAGATCATCGGCATGGGCGAGGTGCCCGGCGCGGGCGATGACTTCCATGCTGTGGCCGACGAGCGCATGGCCCGTGAGCTGGTGGAGCAGCGCAAGCATGAGCAGAAGAGCGCGCTGAACAACAATGTGGGCAAGGTCACGCTGGAAGACCTGTTCAGCCAGATCCAGGCCGGCGAGATGAAGAACCTGAATGTCATCGTCAAGGCGGACGTCCAGGGCTCCGCCGAGGCGGTCAAGGCTTCTCTGGAGAAGCTGACCAACGAGGAGGTCCGGGTCCGGGTCATCCACTGCGCCGTGGGCGCGATCAACGAGTCCGACGTCACCTTGGCCGCCACCTCCGGTGCCATCGTGGTAGGCTTCAACGTCCGCCCTGACGCCAACGCCAAGGACACTGCCGCCCGGATGAACGTGGATATGCGGATGTACCGGGTCATTTACGATGCCATCAACGAGATCGAGGCCGCCATGAAGGGTATGCTGGCTCCCAAGTTCAAGGAAGTGGATCTGGGCCGGGCCGAGGTCCGCAACGTGTTCCGCATCACCGGCGTTGGCATGGTGGCCGGCTGCTATGTGCTGGACGGCAAGATGCAGCGCAACGCTCAGATGCGCTTGCTCCGGGACAACATCGTCATCTACGACGGTGCCATCGCCTCCCTCCAGCGCTTCAAGGACAGCGTGAAGGAGGTCGCCGCCGGCTACGAGTGCGGCATCACCTTTGAGAAGTTCCAGGACATCAAGGAGGGCGACATCATCGAAGCCTTCATTATGGAGGAAATCGAGCGCTGATGCTGCACGAGTACCGCGCACAGCGCGGCGCGCCTTTTGGCGCGTAAAATCGGAGCCGCAGGCGAAGATTTCATGGATCGGCACAAACTATTCTAATCTAGGTCCATGGGGCAGTTTGGCATTGGGAATTTGGGGACTCACATTTGTATTGAAAGGTGAGTCCTAGTACCCAGTGGTTGAACAGCTGACAGTCCTGGCCAGACTGTTCCACAGCATAAAAATCGGTCGTACCTCACCAGAAAAGCAGGAGATCTGATCCAGACCTCCTGCTTTTTTGCGCTCCTGCCCGGTGAAATTTCCCCTTTTCATTAGGAAAAAATCATTGTATAATGTTATTGTATCATGCGGCGGGGCGGACGTCTGTGCCCCCGCCCTGTTTCTGTGTCCTGGAGGAAGCGAAATGAGTGCTGTTACCCTGCTGTGTGCCGACCATTCTCTCCCCCTGTACCGCTCCGGCAGCCGCCGGATCCGGACGGCTCCCTCCGGCCCAGTGGCCGGGGACGGTTTTTCCGTCCAAACACACAAATACTACCGCCAGGTGGTAGAGGAGCTGGGTCTGACCATGAAGCCCTTCCAGTACGAGCTGGACCTGCGGGCCACAGGGGAGGACGCGGCCCAGCTGCGGGCCTATTTGGAAACGCACCTCCGCCCCGGCGAGACAGCGGAGCTGTGGAACCTGTGGGTGGGAGACGGCCCGGCCAGGGCCTTCCGTTTCACCGGACCGCTGGCCGCTCTGGAACCGGACACCTTAGAACAGCTCTCTGAGCAAGCACAGACCTGTCTGACCATTGAGATTTGAACTGGGGGTGCCGCCCCCTTTGGAAAGGAGCATATTATGGCAAGCAATCGAATCGGACGCATCAACGAGGAGATCCAGCGGGAGCTCTCCGCCCTGATCCCCGGCGTCAAGGATCCCCGGGTCACCGGGATGATCTCCGTGACCGCGGTCAGCACCACCCCTGATCTGAAATACGCCAAGATCTATGTCAGCGTCCTGAACAAAAGCAGCGAGGCCCAGGTGCTGAAGGGCTTAAAATCCGCCAGTGGCTGGCTCCGCCGGGAGTTGGGCCGCTCTCTGAACCTGCGCAATACCCCGGAGCTGTCCTTCGTCCCCGACGACTCCATCGACCAGGGAGCCCACATCCTCTCCCTGCTCCGGGACCCCCAGGTGGTCAAGCCGGTCAACCCGGACAACCACTATGGCGAGGATCAGGAGGATGAGGCATGACCATCTCCCCTACTCAGGCGGCGGAGTTCCTTTCCGCCCATGACCGGTACCTGATCCTCACCCACGTCCGCCCGGACGGCGACACCGTCGGCTGCGCCGCCGCCCTGTGCCGCGCCCTCCGCACTCTAGGCAAGACCGCCCACGTCCTGCCCAACCCGGAGATCACCCCCCTGTTCTCCCCCTATCTGGAGGGGCTCCTGGCCCCGGAGGATCTTCTCCCGGACACGGTGGTCTCTGTGGACATGGCAGCCCGGAGCCTGTTCCCGGACAACGCCCTACCCTACCTCCCCCGGGTGGATCTGGCCATCGACCACCACCCGTCCCAGGAGTTTTTCGCCCGGGAGACCTGTCTGGACGCCGGTCGGGCCGCCTGCGGCGAGCTGATGTACGACATCCTGCGGCAGCTGGGCCCTGTCACCGCTGACATCGCCCTGCCCCTGTATGTGGCCGTATCCACCGACTGCGGCTGCTTCGTATACGGGAATACCTCTGCCGACACCCACCGGGTGGCCGCCGCCCTGATGGACACGGGGATCCCCGCGGCGGACCTGAACAAGCGCCACTTCCGCACCAAAAGCTTCCGCCGCCTGCGTCTGGAGAGCCTGCTCACCGACTCCATGGAGTTCCACGACGGGGGCGAGATTGCCATCGCCGCCATCAGTCTGGAGATGCTGGCCCGGCTCCAGGCCACGGAGGCGGACGCGGAGGACATCGCCGCCTTTGTAGGCCAGGTGGAGGGCGTCAAGACCGGCGTCACCATCCGGGAGCTGAAGCCCGGCCGCTGTAAGATCTCCCTGCGCACCGACCCGAAGCAGCTGAACGCCAGCGCCGTATGCGCCCTTCTGGGGGGCGGCGGCCACGCCGCAGCCTCCGGAGCCACGGTGGAGGGGGACATCCAGCAGACCAAAGAGGTCCTGATGGCCGCCATCCGCCAGGTCCAGGGCCGCCAGGTCTGACAGGAGGCGCTATGGCCAACGGAATTTTGATCATTGATAAGCCCCAGGACTGGACCAGTATGGATGTGTGCGCCCGGCTGCGCCGCTGCCTGGGCGAGCGGCGGATCGGACACGCCGGCACCCTGGACCCCATGGCCACCGGCGTGCTGCCCGTCTTTGTGGGGCGGGCCACCCGGGCGGTGGAGTTCGCCTCTGAGGGGCAGAAGGAGTATCTGGCCGGGCTGCGGCTGGGCCTGGTCACCGACACCCAGGACACCTCCGGCGCAGTGCTGGAGGAGAGGCCCGCCGCAGTGACCCCCGGGGAGCTGGAGGCTGTCCTGCCCCGCTTCCGGGGCCCCATCCAGCAGGTCCCACCCATGTACTCCGCCATCAAGATCCAGGGCAAGAAGCTCTATGAACTGGCCCGAAAGGGCCGCGAGGTGGAGCGCCCTCCCCGCCCCATCACCATCCACTCCCTCACGGTGGAGGACGTCCTGGGCCCGGACCGCTTTCTGATCCGGGTGCGCTGCTCCAAGGGCACCTATGTCCGTACCCTCTGTCACGACATCGGCCAGGCCCTGGGCTGCGGCGGCACCATGTTCTCCCTGCGGCGCACCATGGCCGCCGGCTTTTCCCTGGAGCAGGCCCTCCCTCTGGAGCGGGTCCTGTCCCACTCGGAGCCCCACTCCCTGCTGCTGCCGGTGGACACCTATTTTCAGGACCGTCCTCCCCTCACCCTTCCCCCTGCCCTGGAGAAAAAGGTGCGTAACGGGATGGCCTTCCCCCTCCCCGGCACAGCGGAGGGAGAGTACCGGGTCTATGGAGAGGACGGGGGCTTTCTGGCCCTCAGCCAGGTCCGGCAGGGCGTTCTGACCACTGTAAAAAGCTTTTATGAAGTGACCTGATCCCTTCCGCACCCCCATCGCAAAGGAGAGAAACAGCTTGAACAAAACAAAACGTGTCATCGCCCTCGGCTTTTTTGACGGCGTCCACACCGGGCATGGGGCCCTGCTCCAGCGGGTGACCCAGCGCGCCCGGGAGCTGGACGCCATCCCCACCGCTTTCACCTTCGACCGCAGTCCCACTGCGGCCATCACCGGCCAGCACGTCCCGCTCCTCAGCTCTGTGGAGGACCGGGTCTGGCTGATGCGCTCCTGCTACCACATCCAGGAGGTCATCGTCTCCAGCTTTGACGGGATGATGCGCATGGATTGGCAGGATTTTATTACGGAGTACCTGGTGCGGGAGCTGGGCGTGGTCCACGTCGTGGCGGGCCACGACTTCCACTTCGGCTATATGGGCAAGGGCAACCCCCAGCGCCTCCAGGAGATGTGCGCACAGCTGGGCGTCGGCTGTGACATCATCGGCAAGATCGAGCGGGAGGGGATCACCATCTCCTCCACCTATATCCGCACCCTGGTCGCCCAGGGGGAGATGGACCGGGCGGTGGAGTTTCTGGGCCACCCCCATGTGCTCACCAACCGGGTGACCCACGGAAAAAAGATCGGTAGCTCCTCTTTGGGCTTTCCCACCGTGAACCTCCAGGTCCCGCCCCAGGTCATCGTCCCCGCCTTCGGGGTATACGCCACCCGGGTCTGGGTGGAGGGCCGCTCCTATATCGCGGTCACCAATGTGGGGGTCCGTCCCACCGTGGAGGACAACGACGGCCGGGTCACCGTGGAGGGCTTTATTCTGGACTTTGACGGGGATCTGTACGGCAAGGAGCTACGGATGGAGTTCTATCACCGCATCCGCGGGGAACAGAAGTTTCCCTCCCTCCAGGAACTCTCTCAGGAGATCCGCCGCAACGCGGAGGAGACCCGGGCCTATTTCCTCGCCGCGTCCCAGGACGCACCCGGAGCGCGCTGATGGAGAGACACCGCATGGCAGAACACACCCGCTATGAGCGGCTGTACGGCCTCTTCCTGGCCTACGCCGCCCTCCTCGCCCTGTTTGGACTGATCATGGACACTCCCGTCAATATTCTCCGCGGCCTGTCCACCATTATCCTCACGGAGGACGCCCTGATCACCGACTATGTGCTCATCGCAGGGCCCGGGGCAGCTCTGGTCAACTCCGCCCTAGTCACCGCCATCACCACTGTGATCCTGCGCCACTCCGGCGAGCCCTTCAACGGCTTTTCCCCGGTGGTGGTGGGGCTGATGTCCGGCTTCTCCCTGTTCGGCAAGAACTTTGTCAACATCTGGCCCATCCTGCTGGGCACCTTTCTCTACGCCAAAAGCCGCCGGGAGCCCGTGGGCAAGTACGCCCCAGTGGGCCTGCTGGCCACCGCCCTGGCCCCGGTGGTCAGCTACATCGCCCTGGACAACGGCTGGGGGACCCCTCTGGCCGGCGGCCTGGTGGGCATCCTCATCGGTTTTATCATGCCTCCCCTGTCCGCCTATACCTATAAGATCCAAAACGGCATGAACCTGTATAACGTGGGCTTTGCCTGCGGCCTGGTGGCCTTCATCCTGGTGCCGCTGATGGGCTCCATGGGGGCCACCCCCACCACCCAGTACCACTGGGCAGAGGGCTATGACCTCGCCTTCGGCGTCGCGCTCGGACTGCTGTGCGCCGCCTGCTGTATAGCCGGGCTGTTCTGTACTGGCCGTCCCCTGTGGGCCACCTGGGCGGGCTACCGCCGCCTCCTCCAGGACAGCGGCCGGGCGCCCAGCGACTTCCTTCGGATGTTCGGCGCCGGTCCTGTGCTGCTCAACACAGGGATCAACGGCCTGATCAGCATGGCTTTCATCCTGTGCAGCGGCGGGGATCTGAACGGCCCCACTGTGGGCGGCATCCTCACCATCATGGGCTTCTCGGCCTTTGGCAAGCACGCCTTCAACATCATTCCAGTCATGGCCGGCGTGTTCCTGGGCGGGCTGGTGATGCACTGGTCTCTCAGCGATTCCGCCGTCCAGCTGGCCTGCCTGTTCTGCACCACTCTGGCCCCGATCTCCGGCTATTTCGGCTGGCCCTTCGGCGTTCTGGCCGGATTTCTCCACTCCTCTGTGGTACTGTACACCGGCACCCCGGTGGCCGGCATGAACCTGTACAACAACGGTTTCTCCGGCGGTCTGGTGGCCATCGTCCTCTACCCCATCATCATCGCCGTTGTCCGCCACCGCAAGCCTACTTTGGTGGACCAGGACTACTTCGATCCTCTGGAGCACGACGAGCCTGTGACCCCTCCGGTCCCCCACGCCATCACCGAGGAGGAGGATCTGTGATCCATCCGGCACGGGCGCTCCCCAAGCGCATCGTTCCACCCACATTCACACCGGCGGAGGCCTCTCCTACTCTAGAGACGCCTCCGCCGGTTTTTCGCTGTTTCAGATGAACTACCCTCTTATTTTTGTTTTCCATGCAAGTATTCTATCACTCCGCATCCTTTCTCCCTCATTTTAAAATAATCCCAATCTAAAGATCTGCCTTCTCTGGGTTTCTGTTTCTTCATAGCTTCTTTTTTGCTTTCTCTCGCCTATCCTTTTTCTTAACAGTTCCTTAGCGCAGTCCTCTCCTTCATTTATACCCATTTAATCTCTCCTCTGCTATAATCAAGTCAACAAAAATCGTTCCCCTTCCTGCCTCAGCCCGGTCTTCCGGGACACTGAGGGTAGAAGTAGGACAAAACAGAGATGGAAAGGAGCCTGATTCCCTATGGAGCAGCGGTTACATGAGATCCTGATGGATGGAGAGCAAGTCCGCTGGACCGGCCGTCCCAGTCCCTTCAAGCTGATGCAGTGTCCCGAGCGGAACACCTTCTTTGCCACTTGGCTGTTGTCCGGAGCCGCTGTGCTGCTGGCTCTGTTTTATCTGCTTCCCGCCCTGGACAGTACCCAGCGCGGTGGAGCTGATTGGTTCGTTATGCTGGTGGTGGTGGCCTTCCTCCCTGCCATGCTCTCCCTCCGTCCTCTAATGGATAAGTTCTGTCTGGAAAAAAATACGTTGTATGCCATCACTGACCGGCGTGTGATCGCTCTGGTGAAGGATGACCTGATGTACATCCCCTTGGACCAGAAGCCCGCTGTCTCTGTGGAAGGCCGGGACCGCGACTGCGGCAACCTCTGCTTCGGCGAGGCTGTGGGCTGCGGGAGCGGCAACAGCCGCTCCAACGCGGTACTAGGCATCCGGGAGAGCAGCAGCCAGAATGATATGCTTGGGATGCTGTTCTACCATGTCAGCCACCCTGAGCAGCTTCTGCATTATATTGCCTGATGCGGCGCCTTGGGAGCCCTCACTTCTTCCGGGCGCCCCCAATTTTCCGGAGCAGCCTTCTTCCAGTCCTCTCTCCTGACTGCCCTTCCTTTTTGCTCCGGATAGATCAACCGTCCTCTTTCCGCCAAAAGAGGGCGGTCTTTTTTATGATTTCCTGCCTCTTTTCCGCTGTTTTGTGCAAAACCGCCCTTGTGCAGACGGAGCGCTTGTAGTATCCTGATAGCAAACCCGCCGACCACCCCGTCTCACTCGAAAGGAGGTCCCCCTTGTCTGACTTGACCGCCACCCTCCAGGCCGGCCTGGACGCTCTGCGGCAGCTGCCGCAGGCATACCCGGTCCTGTTCGCCTGGTACACGCTGATCCTTCGCTTTCTTTTTCCTGTTCTGGCCATTTTGATGCTGGTGCGGATCATCCGCGGCCTGGTCAAGGCCTCTCCCAAGCCGGAAATATGGGCCTGCCTCTCCCTGCCCAACGGGGCCGCGGAGCCCCTGACCCACTGGGAGAATATCCTGGGCCGCAGCCCCGCCTCCGATGTGCTGCTCAACTACCCCGTGGTCTCCCGGCAGCACGCCGCCCTCATCCGCTCCGCGGACGACCGGTGGACGGTGTACGATCTGGACTCCAAAAGCGGCACCGCTGTCAACGGGACCCCGGTGGAGCCCGGCGGCTCCCCCATCTCCTTGGGGGACGTACTCAGCCTGGGCGGCGTGGAGACCGTGCTCCTCCCCGTCTCTGACCAGGAGGCGGAGCGCCGCCGCCACACCTCCCAGCACCCCGTCTCCCCCTGGGGTTCCCTGGTCCTGCTCACCCTGTTTCAACTGCTTGCTGGCCTCCAGTTCCTGCTCTCTGAGGAGGGGGTCCATGCCCTGCTGATCCCGGGGGCCTTTCTGTGCCTGACTGCGGTGATGTGGATCTACTGCCTCGTCCTGCGGAGCATGGGGCGCACCGGCTTTGAGATGGAGACTATCGCCTTTTTCCTCTCCTCCCTGTGTCTGGCGGTCACCGCCTCCTCCGCCCCCTCCGCCGTCCCCAAGCAGCTGCTGGCCATCCTGCTGGGTATCGTCCTGTTCCTGATCACCGGAGTCTTTCTTCGGGACCTGGAGCGGGTGCGGAAGATCCGCTGGCTCATGGCGGCGGCAGCCATCGCCCTGCTCTCCCTGTCCCTCATCGCCGGGCACATCAAATACGGTGCGGCCAACTGGATCAGTTTGTTCGGATTCTCCTTCCAGCCCTCGGAACTGGCCAAACCCTGCTACATCTTCGCCGGGGCGGCCACCCTGGAGCGCCTGTTCCGCAAGCGGAACCTGGGGCTGTTCATCCTGCTCACCGGCGCGTGCATGGGCTGCCTGGCCCTGATGAGCGACTTCGGCACCGCCGCCATCTTCTTCGTCACCTTTCTGGTTATCGCCTATCTCCGCTCCGGCGACTTTGCCACCCTCTCCCTGATCTGCGGCGGCGCGGTGTTCGGCGGGCTGATGCTGGTCACCGTCAAGCCCTATATCCTGCGGCGCTTCGCCGCCTGGGGGCACGCCTGGGAGCAGGCCTCCGACGGCGGCTTCCAGCAGACCCGCACCATGTCGGCGGCGGCCTCCGGCGGACTGATCGGAGTGGGGCCCGGTGAGGGCTGGCTCCACCGGGTGCCCGCGGCGGACACCGACCTGGTGTTCGGGATGCTGTGTGAGGAGTGGGGACTGATCATCGCGGTGCTGGCCGTGCTGTGCATCGCGGCCCTGGCCGTCTTTGCGGTGCGCAGCTGCCGGGCGGGGCGGTCCAGCTTTTACACCATCGCCGCCTGTGCCGCCACCAGTCTTCTGGTCTTTCAGACCACCCTGAACGTGCTGGGCTCGGTGGACATCCTGCCCCTCACCGGGGTCACCTTCCCCTTCGTGTCAAACGGCGGCTCGTCCATGCTGTCCGCCTGGACCCTGCTGGCCTTCCTCAAGGCGGCGGACACCCGCAGCAACGCCAGCTTCGCCATCCGTCCCCAGGACCGCCACAGCTCCAGCTGGCTGGGCAACCTGATCCCCGCCAAGGGCGGCCGAGTCCAAAAGGAGGTTTCCGGTGAAAAAGATTGAAAAACGCACGGTGACCTGTCTGGCCCTCACCCTGTTCCTGCTGCTGGGCCTGGCCCTGTTCCTGGTCCGGTTCCTGCTGGACGGGGGGGACTGGGCCTCCTTCGCCGCCAACCGCCACCTGTACAACAGCCAGGGGCAGCTGTCCGTGGGCCGGGTGCTGGACCGGGATGGGGACGTGCTCTCCTGGGTGGACGAGTCGGGCCAGCGGTGCTACTACTCCAACGCCACAGTCCGAAAGGCCACGCTCCACGCCGTGGGCGATCCAAATGGCGCCATCGGCACCGGCGCTCTGGTCGCCTTCGCGGACCAGCTCTCCGGCTATAACCTCCTCACCGGGGCGGACAACCCCTTTGGCCAGGGAAACGACCTCTACCTCACTCTGGACGCCCGGCTGAATTACATCGCCTATCAGGCCCTCAACGGCCGCAAGGGAACGGTAGGCGTCTATAACTACAAGACCGGTGAGATCCTCTGTATGGTCTCCGCCCCCTCCTTCGACCCCGCCGCCCCCCCCGAGATCCAGGACGGGGACCCCCGGTATGAGGGCGTCTACCTCAACCGCTTTCTCTCCAGCACCTTCACCCCAGGCTCCGTCTTTAAGACAGTCACCCTCACGGCCGCCCTGGAGCAGCTCCCTGATCTGTTCCAGCGCACCTTCACCTGTACCGGCTCCACCGTCGTGGGCGGGGAGACCATTACCTGCCCCTTCGCCCACGGAGAGATGGACATCAACGACGCCTTTGCCAGCTCCTGCAACGGCGTATTCGCCCAGCTGGCCGACGAACTGGGCGCGGAGACCATCGCCCAGTACGCAAAGCAGGCCGGTCTGCTGGACCGCTACTCCGTCAGCGGCATCTCCACCGCCGCCGGCAGCGTAGCGCTGGAGGGTGCCACCTCCGCCCAGCTGGGCTGGGCCGGCGTGGGCCAGTACCACGACCTGGTCAACCCCTGTGCCCTGATGGTCTGGATGGGCGGTGTGGCCAACGGCGGGAAGGCCGCAGTCCCCTATCTGGTGCTGAAAACCGAGGGCGGCTTCCCCCTGCCCGCCTCCCACATCACCCGCCGCACCGGCCGGCTGATCCAGGCGGATACCGCCCAGGTGCTGGCCGACATGATGTCCCAGAATGTGGTGCTGACCTACGGCGCGGACCGCTTCCCCAATATGGATCTCTGCGCCAAATCGGGCACTGCTGAGGTGGGAGGCGGCAAGCAGCCCAGTTCCTGGTTTACCGGCTTCCTGCGGGATCAGGACTTCCCCTACGCCTTCGCCGTAGTGGTGGAGGAGGGCGGCAGCGGCGCGGGCGCGGCAGGCAATGTGGCCGCTCAGGTGCTGGATGCCCTGGTCAACGGATATTGACCCTGAACGACCGTCGGAGACGCTGTCTGCCGGCCCTGCTGAAGCAGCGGACGCCTTGCGCCGCAAGCGGTTCCCGTTCGACAAGGTTTGCAAAATCTCCCTGTACTCTAAAGACAGATAAGGTGTAATGAAGTCAACGACAAATCGGAAATTATGGAGATAGTATATGAACATTAGTGAAATTGGAGAATTATATCAAATACCAAAGGTGGGTTTTTCGGAGAACGAGATTATAAGAGCCGAACAAAACATTGGTGTAACCCTGCCAAGTAATTATCGAAATTATTTAATACAATATGGATTAGCTAAAATCAATTATGCATATAACTATTTGGTTAAGCCAGAAAATATAAAAACAACATATCAGCTTATCCAACAAGACATTCAAAAGAACTGGGAAAACGAATTTTTAAAGGCAAAAAACATTGGAAATTTATCAAAATATAATAATAACGAATACTTTTCACTATGGCAGTTACCTGTTGAAAAATGGTCTTCTATAACCGAAAATTATATTATTCTCTGGTCGGAAAATCAAGGCGTTTGGACGGCAGGTTATTTGCTGAAGGATTTACAGGCGAAAAATCCGAATCCTCCGGTTTACATTAGTGTAAATGACGATTTGATAACTTATGTGAAATGCGTGGACAACATAGAATTATTTCTCGAAAAAATGTTTGAAGAAGCTAAAAACGAAATGTGACACTCTATAAGCTGAATAACAATTCCAGTTTGTTGGATTGACAAAAACTAAAAACTGAATACTTACCGCGTTCCTTTTTCAAAACAGGGTGAAAGACAGAAATCATGCTTTCGGCAAACGCGCCGGGAACCTGCTCGGCAGGACGGCGCAGGGCGAATTTACTCCGCCCGAGCATTGGAATTCCAAAGGGTGCAGGCCGCAAAGCGGCCGGAACCCAAAAAGGAAGACATGACCATAGGTCATGTCTTCCTTTTTGGAGCGAGTGACGAGGCTCGAACTCGCTACCTCCACCTTGGCAAGGTGGCGCTCTACCAGATGAGCTACACTCGCAACAGCAGGGTTTATAATAGCAGATTTTCCCCCCGCTGTCAACCGTTATTTTTAATTTCTTCGACTTTTTTCTCTCCGGCGCACAGCTGCCCCAGTTCGGCCAGAAATCCGGGGTCATCCAGCCGGGGCAGATACCAGTGACAGCACTGCCGCAGCCCGTCCTGGTCCCCTTCTGCGGAGGGGTCCCACACCCCGGCCACCAGGAAGCCGGACTCCCGGGCGGTCCGGGCGGCGTGGAGGGCGTCCTCAAATACCAAGGTATGCTCCGGGGCCGTCCCCAAACTGCGGGCGGCGGCAAAGTAGAGCTCCGGTCCGGTCTTGGAGCCGTACTGAAGCGCGCTGAAAGCGAACAGGAAGTGGTCCCACAGCCCCAGCCGGACCATGGCGTCTCGGGCCTGGAAGGCCTCGCTGGCCGTGGCGATTCCACAGGGCACCCCCAGTCGCTTCAGCCGGTCCAACAGGGCGGCCGCGCCGGGCTTGGCGGGAACCTGTTCCCGGTAGGCCCTGGTGACCAGCTCGTTCACCCCATCCATAATCTGCTGGGGCGTGCAGGGCAGGCGGAAGGTTTTTGTCATATACTCTGACGCCTCCAGGCGGCCCATCTCCTTCAGCTGCTCCGCCAGATCCTCCGGCGGCGCCCCGCCAAAGCGGCGGACCAGGGCCTTCGGGGCCTCATTCCAGATGTGCATGGAGTCGGTCAGGGTTCCGTCCAGGTCAAAGACCACGCCGTCGATCCTCATCCTCTCAGCATCTCCTCCACCTGGCTCCGCAGGCTCCGGGCGGCCGCCCGGACGTCCGGCTGGGCATACAGGGCGGACACCACGGCCACCCCCTGGATCCCACTGCCTGCCAAGGAACTCAAATTGTTCCGCCCCACACCTCCGATGGCTACCACAGGGATATCCACTGCGGCGCAGATCTCCTTCAGTGTCTCATAGTCCACCGGCGTGGTATTCTCCTTGGTCCCGGTGACAAAGACCGCCCCCACTCCCAGATAGTCCGCGCCTTCTGCTTGGGCCGCTCTCGCCTCCTCCACCGTATGGGCAGAAACTCCAACGATCCCGTTCGGACCCAAAATGGCCCTGGCCTGCCGGGGGCTCATATCCTGCTGGCCCACATGGACGCCGTCCGCTCCCACCTCCGCGGCCAGCTCCGCCGCGTCGTTGATCAGGAAGGGAACGCCGTATCTCCGGCACACTGCCCGGATCTCCAGGGCCTCCCGCCGGAGTGTCTCACGGTCCATCCCCTTCTCCCGCAGCTGGACCATCGTGGCGCCCCCCGCCAGGGACTCCTCCACCTGCCGTGCCAGGGTGCGCTCCCCCAGCCAGCTGCGGTCGGTCACGGCGTACAGCTTCAAATGCTCTGTCTGCAATTTCATATTGGATCCCTCTGTTGTTTCTCTGTGGAAGCGAAAACGCGGGCCCGCGCCCCAATGGGAGCACAGGCCCGCGGCATCAGCCGGACACAGATCTCCCTCCGTTGGCATTACCCAAATCAGGTCACCGGTCGAAGCGTACAGCTTCCTCTCAGCCCGTTTGCGAGCTCCCATCTTGTTTTCCTTATGATACGCCTCTTGGGCGGAAAAGGCAAGGGTCAATCCTTCCCCTTGGAGGGCAGTGTCGCAGAGAGCAGGACTCCCAGCAGCACTCCGGCCAAAGTCGGAAGGACCCAGCCCAGGCCCATTCCAGACAGAGGGACAGCCTTCAAAATCCGGTCCAGCGCCGGAATGCTCATCCCCAGATCCCGGGCGGCATACAGGATGCTGGCTGCACTGGTAAAGGCGATCCCAACAGGATAAATGGCGGAAAAGCGCTGAATGCACTGGGGCAGGAAGGACAGCAGGATCAGCACGATAGCCGGAGGATAGAGGATGTTCAAAATGGGCACGGAGATCTTCAAAATCTGGTCCAGGCCGGCATTGGAGATGACCATGCTGAGCAGGGCAAAGAAGGCCGCCCATGCCGGAGCCGGTACTCTGGGAACCAGGGTATGGAAATAGGCGGAGCAAGAGCTGATCAGCCCCACGCAGGTGTTGAAGCAGGCGATAAAGAAGATCGCGGCCAGGATCACCGTTCCCCAGTGTCCAAAAATAGCGCCCACCAGATTGGTCAGGGTGACCGCCCCGTTGGTCATGCCGGGAAAAGCCGCGCCGGACAGGGCTCCAATGTGGGCCAGCATGGAGTAGACCGCCAGGAAGAGCACTGTGGCGATCCCTCCGGCCCGCACTGTGGCGCGCAGGACAGAGCCTTGATCCGTGACTCCAAGGGCCCGGATGTTCATCACGATCACGATGCCGAAATTCAGGGCCGCAATGGTATCCATAGTCTGATAGCCGGTCAGAAAGCCCTGGACCGCCGGGATCTGGTCATAGGGCGGCAGGGTGGGGCCGTAGGTTCCCACCGGATGGACCAGACTGCCCACGAACATTGCCCCCACCAGCAGCAAAAGCACGGGGCACAGGAACTTGCCCAGCCGTCCGGTCAGCTTCTCCGGCTGAAGGGCCACCAGGAAGGCGGCGGCAAAAAAAAGCAGGGAGTAGCCGAACTGAAACCACATCGTGGGGGTGCCAGAGGGCAGGAAGGGCGGGACCGCCATCTCAAACGAGGTGCTGGCCGTCCTGGGGATGGCCAGGCAGGGGCCGATGGACAGATAGATCAAAACGGTGAACACAGTGGCAAAGGCGGGATGGACCCGGCTGGCCAGTTCTGTCAGACTCCCCGCCCGCACCACAGCGATCACACCCAAAATTGGGAGAAACACCGCGCTGACCGCCAGCCCGGCCATAGCGAACCAGGTGTCCACCCCGGCCTGCGCGCCCAGCTGGGGTGGAAAGATCAGGTTGCCCGCACCAAAGAACATTGAAAAAAGTGTAAACCCGACCAGCAGCTGATCTCTGCGTCGGAGCGCTTGAATTTCCATAGGGGAGGATCCTTTCTGTATCCGATAATCTGCACATAGAAAGCAGGCAGTTCTATTATTATAGTCGACACGACCATAAAAATCTAGTGTATTTCTCGATTTTTTTGCAGTTTGACAATATATGAGAAAACAGCCGCCAAACCTGGCGGCTGTTTAACTGATCGGGGTACAGGCCCCTCAGCCCGGAGGCCAGGTCATGTCCCGGCCGGAAAGCACATGGAAATGCAGGTGCGGAACACTCTGACCCGCCTGCTTCCCAAAGCCCGCAGGCGGCCTTTGGGTTCCCGGTTTATTTCCATGCTCGGGCGGAGTGGATCCGCCCTGCGCCAAGGTTTTGGGCTCCGCCCAAAACGCTTGTACGGCGCTTCCGCGCCGCCGCCGCTGTGCGGCGGTACGGCGAGCAGGCTCCTCAGCCCGGAGGCCAGGTCATATCCCGGCCGGACAGTACATGGAAATGCAGGTGCGGTACGCTCTGACCGGCCTGCTCCCCGATGTTGGACACCACCCGGTAACTCTCCAGACCCAGCTCCTTGGTGACCTTGGAGATCACGGCAAAGATGTGGGCCACCACCGCCGCGTTGTCCTCGCTGACCTCTGCCACCGAGGAGATATGCATTTTGGGAATCACCAGAAAATGGGTGGGCGCCTGGGGATCGATGTCATAGAAGGCGAAGCAGACCTCATCCTCATAGACTTTGTTGGAGGGGATCTGTCCCTCCGCGATCTTGCAGAACAGACAACCGCTCATGTCAAACCTCCCTTTCTCGGCGGAACGCCGCCTTTTTCTGTCCAGATTTTAGCACGCTTTTGGAGAAAATACAACCTCACTCCACATGGACATGGTCATTGATGTGCTTCATGCAGTAGCAGTAGTAGCCGTTGCACTTGGAACAGTACCGGAACTCCATGTCGGGGTCGTCCGCATCGGTGATGCCGCAGACCGCGCACTTGTGGAGGTAGCCGCGGCGCTCCTGGACCTGCTTCTGTGCCTTTTTGAAGTTGATGGTCTGGGGGTTGGCCCGATAGGCGGCCCGCTGGCTGGTGCGGCGGACCACAGTCATCAGATCGTCCCAGAAGAAAATGAAGTAGTTCAGCAGGGCCACCAGGGGCAGGACCGCGGTGATCCACTGGCGGGAAAAGATGCTGAAGAAGATGTTAAAGGCGAACATCGCAGCATCCAGCCAGGCCAGCCACTTCACCTTCAGGGGCAGAATACCAAAGAGCAGCACCTGCATCTCCGGATACAGGGTGGCAAAAGCAAAGAACATGGACATATTGATGTAATACATCGAGGTCCCGCCCATCACAAATCCCATGATGATATTGAGAAGGACGCCCAGACCGTAGAACACGGTAAACCGCGTGGTCCCCCACTGCCGCTCCAGGGCATTGCCGATATAGTAATAAAACAGGGTGGTCATGGCAAAGAAAAGAGCTCTTCCAAGTGGGGTCGCACCCCCGGTCGCCACGGGGACGAATACAAAGGAAAGCACCCGCCACACCTGCCCCTGGAGGATCAGCGGACTGGAAAAGGACAGCATCCAGGAGGCGTATCCCCTGGAAAACAGGTCCAGAAAATAGACCATCACATTTCCAATGACGATATACTTCATCAGGTTCGGGACGCCGAAATTGGGGTGATCGTAGCAGAAACGGTCCAGCCAGCGTGAGACGGCTTTCATGGACAGTCCTCCTTTATTTCAAATGTTCAAAATCATACAAATAGCATTGTACCCGTTTTGCGGGAAAATGTCCATGACGAAAGTGTAAACATTTCTTTCCCTTTGGAGGGAATCGTGATACAATAGCTTGGAATGAATTCAGACTGGCCGGACCCGGCCGCGGCCAGGTAGAAAAGTGAGGAAACTACATGAGCATCGTCAAGGATATGTCCCTGGCCCCGTCGGGCCGTCAGAAGATCCAGTGGGTGCGGGATTTCATGCCCGCCCTCAGCGGCATTGAGGACCGCTTCCGCCGTGAAAAGCCCTTCGCCGGGCTGACCATCGCTGTCTCCGTCCATCTGGAGGCCAAGACCGCCAACCTTGGCCTGGTTCTTCGGGAGGGCGGCGCGGAGGTCTATCTCACCGGCTGCAACCCCCTCTCCACCCAGGACGACGTGGCCGCCGCCATGGCGGAGCTGGGGGTGGAGACCTTTGGCATCCACGGGGTGGATATGCAGGGCTATGAGGATCTGCTGGCAGAGAGCCTGAAGTGCCGCCCCCACCTGATCGTGGACGACGGCGGCGACCTGATCAGCCTGCTCAGCGGCAAGTGTGCCGCCTACGGCGACCGGCTCCTGGGCGGCTGTGAGGAGACCACCACCGGCATCCACCGTCTCTACGCCAGAGAGCGGGCCGGGATCCTCCCCTGCCCCATGATGGCGGTGAACGACGCCAAAGCCAAGCACTACTACGACAACAAGTACGGCACCGGACAGTCCTCCTGGGACGCCATCATGCACACCACCAACCTGATGGTGGCGGGCAAGACCGTGGTGGTGGCGGGCTACGGCTGGTGCGGCAAGGGCATCGCCATGCGGGCCAAGGGCATGGGGGCCGATGTGATCGTCACCGAGGTGGACCCCTTCAAGGCTCTGGAGGCCACCATGGAGAACTTCCGGGTCATGCCCATGGACGAGGCCGCAAAATATGGGGACATTTTTGTCACCGCCACCGGCTGCAAGGACGTGATCGTGGAGCGCCACTTCCAGGTGATGAAGCACAACGCCATCCTGTGCAACTCCGGCCACTTTGACTGCGAGGTGGATGTGGCCGCTCTGGGCCGCCTGGCGGAGGAGCGCTTCCCCCGGCGGCAGAATATCGAGGGCTTCCGCCTCCCCGACGGACGCATCCTCAACGTGCTGGCCGAGGGCCGTCTGGTGAACCTGGCCGCGGGCAACGGCCACCCGGCCGAGATCATGGATATGTCCTTCGCCGTCCAGGCCCTGTCCCTGGAGTGGATGGCAAAACACGCTCCGGCTCTGGAGAAAAAGGTCTACAACGTCCCGGCGGAGATCGACGACCAGATCGGCCGCGTCAAGCTGGCCGCCATGGGGCTGGCCATCGACGCCCTCACCCCGGAGCAGGAGGCTTACCTCACCGGCTGGGACTGAGTTACTTTTCTTGAAAGAAAAGTAACCAAAAGAACTTTGTGCAAAACTGCGTTTCGCCTAAAAACTCCGGATTTGTTCATTTCTCCGGTTGACAGGCCGGAAAAATCTGATATAATATAAGGCTGTAAAATTAAATGACCTTATCAAGAGTGGCGGAGGGAACGGCCCGATGAAGCCCGGCAACCTGTGGGAGACCGCAAGGTGCCAAATCCGGCGGCAATGGATCGAAAGATGAGGGCGCAGAGTATGCAGAACGCTCCGCCGCCCGGCGGAGCGTTTTTTACTTGCAGCCAAGACAGAAAGGAATGCAGAATATGGCTAAGAAACTTTTTACCTCTGAATCTGTGACCGAGGGGCATCCCGACAAGATCTGCGACCAGATCTCCGACGCGGTGCTGGACGCCATCCTGGAGAAGGACCCCATGGCCCGTGTGGCCTGCGAGACCACGGTGACCACCGGCCTGATCCATGTGATGGGCGAGATCACCACCAACTGCTATGTGGACATCCCCCGGGTGGCCCGGGATGTGGTGCGGGACATCGGGTATGACCGCGCCAAGTTCGGCTTTGATTGTGACACCTGTGCCGTGATCACCTCCATCGATGAGCAGTCCCCCGACATCGCCCTGGGCGTGGACAAATGCCTGGAGGTGAAGGAGGGCGTACAGGATGACGGCCTGGACAACGGCGCCGGCGACCAGGGCATGATGTTCGGCTACGCCTGTGACGAGACCCAGGAGTATATGCCCCTCCCCATCTCTCTGGCTCAGAAGCTGGCCCGCCGCCTGACCCAGATCCGCAAGGAGGGCCTGGTGGACTATCTGCGCCCCGACGGAAAGACCCAGGTCACGGTGGAGTACGATCAGGAGGACCGCCCCCTGCGCATCGACGCGGTGGTGGTCTCCACCCAGCACGGCCCCGAGGTGGAGCTGGACCAGATCCGCCGCGACATCATCGACCTTGTCATCCGGCCCACCATCCCCGCCAGCCTGATGGACAACGACACCAAGATCTATGTCAACCCCACCGGCCGCTTCGTGGTGGGCGGCCCCCAGGGCGACTCCGGGCTCACCGGCCGGAAGATCATCGTGGACACCTACGGCGGCAGCGCCCCCCACGGCGGCGGCGCCTTCTCCGGCAAGGATCCCACCAAGGTGGACCGCTCCGCGGCCTATGCCGCCCGCTGGGTGGCAAAGAACGTGGTGTCCGCCGGTCTGGCCAAGCGCTGCCAGGTCCAGCTGGCCTATGCCATCGGCGTGGCCAAGCCGGTCTCTGTCCGGGTGGACACCTTCGGCACTGGCACGGTATCTGACGAGCACCTGTCCGACATGGTGGAGTCTGTCTTTGACCTGCGCCCCGCCGCCATCATCCGGGATCTGGACCTGCGCCGGCCCATCTACCGCCAGCTGGCCGCCTACGGCCACTTCGGCCGGGACGACCTGGATCTGCCCTGGGAGCGCACCGACAAGGCGGAAGCCCTTCTGGCCGCCCGCTGAAACGCGCCTGATCCCAGCCGTTCCCACCAAAAAAGGAAAAAACGATCACATTTGTCCGACAAAAGACAGACCGGAGCTGCTCCGGTCTGTCTTTTTCGGCAAATTTGGGATGGACACAGGGGCTGTATCAGGGGTAAAATAATTTGGGTTTTATTATTTTTAGGTGGATGACCTCATCCGCCCTTCCACAAGGAGGATCCAGCTATGGACCATAAGGAACTGCTTAAGCGGGTGGACCACACCCTGCTGACCCCCACCGCTGCCTGGGATCAGATACAGAAGCTGTGTGACGAGGGCCTGACCTTCGGGACCGCCTCCATCTGCATCCCGCCCCGGTATGTGAGCCGCGCCGCAGGCTATGTAGGCCAGCGCCTGAAGATCTGCACGGTGGTGGGCTTCCCAAACGGCTACAACACCCCCGAGGTCAAGGTCTTTGAGACAGAGGACGCCATCCGCAACGGCGCAGACGAGATCGACATGGTCATGGATCTTGGCCTGGCCAAGGCCGGCGACTGGGAGGGCGTCCTGGCGGAGATCCGGGCGGTCAAGGCCTCCTGCAGCGGCCACATCCTGAAGGTGATCGTCGAGGCCTGCCAGCTGACTCAGGAGGAAAAGATCGCCGCCTGCCGCATCGTCTCCATATCCGGTGCGGACTTTATCAAGACCTCCACCGGCTTCTCCACCAGCGGCGCCACTGTGGAGGACGTGAAGCTCTTCCGGGAACAGATCAGCCCCGATGTGCGCATCAAGGCCGCCGGCGGCATCCGCACCTTCCAGCAGGCCCAGGCCATGCTGGACGCGGGGGCCGACCGCATCGGCGCCAGCGCCCTGGTGGGGTTGTTCCAGCAGGAGGGGTAAACCAAGTCAAAATGCGGCGTCCGGGATCCCGGACGCCGCATTTTGACTCTTTACGTTTCTTCTGTGTCCTCCAATATCGGGGCCTCCTCCTGCCTGGTGCTCAGCCGTCTGCCCACATCCCGGCGGAGCAAGGTGTACAGCACCGAGGCCACCGGCACACTGAGCAGCACGCCCAGCAGGCCGAACAAGCCGCCGCCCACTGTCACCGCTGTCAGCACCCAGATGCCGGGCAGACCGATGGAGGTGCCCACCACCCGGGGATAGATCACATTTCCCTCGATTTGCTGGAGGATGGACAGGAAAATCAAAAACACCAGTGCCCGCACCGGGGAGACCATCACCAGCAGGAAGGCGGAGAGAATGGCCCCGATGTAGGCCCCCGCCACCGGGATCAGGGCGGACACCCCCACGATCACGCCGATGAGGGGTGCGTAATCCGCCTGGATGAAAAAGGTCCCCATGGCGCACAGACCGCCCAGAATACACGCCTCAATAAGCTGCCCAGAGACGAAATTGGTGAAAATGGTCGCCGTCAGCCGGATCACGTCGCTCACGGTCCCGGCGTACCGGGCCGGCAGATAGGCCCGCAGCACCCTCCGTCCTTGGCTCAGCAGGGTCTCCTTCCCCGCCAGCATATAGATGGAGAACACCACCGCCAGCACAAGGGTCACAAACATGGAGATGATGCTGGTGGTCACCGTCATCACATGGGTCGCCGCGTTGGTGATGCTGGCCAGTAGTCCCTCCAGCACCTCCCGCAGATAGCTGTTCAAGCTGGTCAGGTCCAGGGCCTCCCAATCCAGATAGGCCGCCGCCTGATTCAGCAGCAGCTGGAGGTTTGCGATATAGCCGTTCAAGCCGCCCACAAAGGTGCGGAGGCTCCGCCCCACCTGGGGCAGGATAAAGGAAAACAGGGCCACGATGGCCGCGATCAGCACCAGGTAGGAGGTGAACACCGCCAGAGGCCGGCCCAGCTTCTTCCACCGGGGTCCCAGGTTGCGCTCATAGTTCCGGCAGAAAAAGGCGCAGGGCCGGTTGAGTACAAAGGCGATGGCAAACCCCATAAACAGGGGCTTACAGCTGGACAGCACCTGCCCCAGCAGCGCCAGGATCCAATCAAATTTCACCAGAGCCAGCACCAGCAGCACCGTGTAGGTGATGATCATTAAAATACTCTGCATCCACTTCTTCGGCATACGTTTCTCCATTCCCATCTGATCCTGCCTGTAATGTTCTGTATCACTATACCATGCCCTTCCCCGCCCGTCAACATACCCGCCCGGCCCTAGCAGGCCAGCAGAATAAAAAGCCCCCGGCTGCGTGTATGCGCACAGCCGGGGGGCCGGGGGATGATGCCTTTCCCACCGGAACATGGTGGCCAGAGAGATGTGGAAAAGCCAAAGTGTGGGAAGAAAGCAGGGAGGTATGAGGAGGGGGGCTTTTGGTCTCTCATCTCTAACCACCTATAGATTAGCATATGCTAACCAATATGTCAAGAGGATTTTAATTTTTTTCCAAGCCCCCAATTCTTAAGGATCTATGAAGATTCCCTCTGGCCTCTTGCGTCCGTGCCCCCCTTGTGCTACGCTCAAAGCACCAAATCCTGCCCGCCGCCACTGGCGCGGGCTCTTTTCGGAGGGATGTCCATGCAAGCTGTCCATCTGTCCGGGGGCGCCCTCACCCTCGGGCTGGCCGCCGCCCTGCTCTGCGCCGGATGCGCCCCCCTGCCCTCCGCCAGTCAGGGTTCCTCCGCCCCTCAGGTCTCCACGGTCTCCGCCTCACTCTCCCAGGTCTCCTCCCTGCGGGGGGCTCTGGACCGCCTGGAGCCGGAGGCGGACTGTCTGGTCCTGGCCTCCGGCGGGGAATATTACCGGTTCGAGCGCAACGGTGTGGACGTCTCCGGGCTGATTCCCGGGGACCCGGTCACCGTCACCTATACCGGGGCTCTGGACCCGGAGGAGGGCACCGTCTCCGCAGTCCTGCTCTCCATCACCAGGGACACGCTTTAAACCCTGGCGGCCGCATCCACAGGTGGGATGCGGCCGTCCTTTTATCGTCCTCTTCTAACTTCGGAGGGCCGGGCCTCCGGCTGAAAGCCCTCAAAGATCACCAGAAAGCCCTCCCGCTCCAGCCGTGACATCTCCTCCGGGTCGGTCACCGTCCAGCAGAAGACCGGCAGGCGGTGCAGCTTCTTGCACAGCCATACCGCGGGCAGCATTCGGTGCTCCCAGTGAAAGGAGATAAAGTCTGGCCTGGTCAGTGCATTGGGCAGCAGACCCGCCATCGCAAGGGCCTGCCACCAGGACAGTTCCCCCCGGAACCGCCAGAAATCCTGGGAGAGCTGGCCCCGGCATACGTCCGGGCGGTGGAGGCGCAGCCAGCGGACCACACCGGGGTGGAAAGATTCAATGCAGTAGTTCACCCGGAACCGGTCCAGGGTATTCACCGCCGTCTCCACCAGCGCACTGACGTCGTAGTAGTCCGCCTTCAGCTCCACCAGAAGGGGCGGCCCGCCCTGGAACATGGGAAGCACCTCCTCCAGCAGGGGGACCGTCTCCCCGGTCCCCTCCAATTGGAATGCCTTCAGCTCCGCAGCCGACAGGCCGGACACCTCCGCGTCCACCCCGGCGGTGCGCTTCAGGTTCTTGTCATGGATCACCGCCAGCCGCCCGTCCCCGGTGAGATGGACGTCCAGCTCCACCCCATAGCCACGCTCCAGCGCACGCCGGAAGGCGGGCAGGGAATTCTCCGGCGCCCCGGCCTCCCGGTCGTGGAGGCCCCGGTGGGCATACCGAAACCGGCGGAACACCGCCCACTTTGGGTGGTCCCGCCGCCCTCCTGTGGCCATCACCCACAGGCCCCCGCACAGAAACAGCAGTATCAGTATCAGCTTCAGCCAGAACATAGGGTTCACTTCCCGATCCTCTCTGATCTTGCCCCCTATCTTACCACCCGCTCCCCCAGCTGTAAAGAGGGGGCGCGAAGCAGATGCGGACATAAAACGCGGCGGCCCGGTCCGGGCCGCCGCACGCTGTTTTATTCCTCGCCGCCCATCAGCAGGTACATGACCGCCTTTTGAGCGTGGAGGCGGTTCTCCGCCTCGTCAAAGATCTCCTCCGCGTGCTCCTCGAACACATCCGCGGTGATCTCCTCCCCCCGGTGGGCGGGGAGGCAGTGCTGTACCATACAGCCCGGGTTCGTCTCCGCCATCAGCTCCCGGTTGATCTGATAGCCGGCAAAGGCCTTCTCCCGGATGGCCTTCTCCTCCTCCTGGCCCATGGAGGCCCACACGTCGGTGAACACCACGTCGGCGCCCACGGCGGCCTGCCTGGGATCCCGGCAGAGGGTAAAACGGAAGCTGGGGTCGCTCTTGGCAAAGGATAGCACATCGGGATGGGGATCATAGCCCTCGGGGCAGGCCACAGCCACCTCCATCCCCACCTTCAGGCCGCCCACGATGAGGGAGTTGGCCATGTTGTTGCCGTCGCCGATGTAGCACATCTTCAGACCCTCCAGCACCGCCTTGTGCTCCCGGACCGTCATCAGGTCGGCCAGCACCTGGCAGGGGTGGCAGAAATCCGTCAGGCCGTTGATCACCGGGATGTTGGCGTGGGCCGCCAGGGTCTCCACCTCCTCCTGGGCAAAGGTGCGGATCATAATGCCGTCACAGTACCGCAGCAGCACCCGGGCGGTGTCCTCCACCGGCTCGCCCCGGCCGATCTGGCTCTCCTTGCTGGAGAGGAACAGGGCGTGGCCGCCCAGCTGGTACATCCCGGTCTCAAAGGAGACGCGGGTGCGGGTGGAATTTTTCTCGAAGATCATGGCCAGAGTCTTGCCCTTCAGCTTATCGTGGGCGATGCCGTGTTTCTGGCTGAATTTCAGCTGGTCCGCGGTATTCAGGATCTTCAAAATATCCTCTTTAGACAGGTCAAGCAGCTTCAGCAGGTCTTTTTTCATCTGAGATCACCTTTTTCTCTCGATTCCCCTCAATGGGTCAGCATGGTGCCGATGCCCTCGTCGGACAGCAGCTCCAACAGGATGGCGTGGGGGACGCTCCCGTCCAGCAGGGTGGCGGACCGCACGCCGGAGCGCACCGCCTCCACGCTGCAATTCGCTTTCAGCGCCATCTCCGGCGGGATCACGCCGCTGCGGATCATGGCGGGGACCTGGGACAGCCCCAGCTCCGGGATGGGGGCCTCGGGGGCCGCCGGATCCCGCAGGAGCTTGGTGCTCTCCACCAGGTGGATCAGCTTTTCCGCCTTCAGCGCCACCGCCAGCCGGGCGGCAGTGAGGTTGGCGCTGACGCTGTACACTGTCTCGCCGCCGTCCGCGCCCTGGGCCACAGCGGCCACGACGGGGGTGTAATCCTGGGCCAGGAAGGTCTCCAAAATGGTGCTGTCCACCCGGACCAGCTCGCCGGTGCAGCCTTCAGCCGCCCGGGCGGTCATCAGGCCGCCGTCAATGCCGCACAGGCCGATGGACTTGGAGCCCAGCTTGTTCAGGGTGGCGACCAGGCTCTTGTTCACCTTGCCGCACAGGACCTCCTGAAGGATCTCCATGGCCTCCAGCCCGATTTGGTAAACGCCTTCCTTCTGGACCAGTTCCCGGCCGGACTGGGCCAGGGCCTGCTTCACCTCGGGGCCGATGCCATGGACCAGCACCACCTTGATGCCCACCAGACGGAGCATGGTAATGTCTGTGGCAACCGCATCCCGCAGCTCCGCGTCCATGGCTACGCCGCCGCAGTTGACCACCACGATCTTTCCGTTGTAGCGCTGGATGTAGGGCAGCGCCTCTGTTAAAATCTTCGCACGATCCAGATGGGTATTGGACATTGTGTATTCTCCTCCCGCTCAGGGTCTTTCCGGGACGCTCAGGTCCAGTCCCTCCGTCTCTGGAAAGCCCAGCATCAAATTCAGGTTTTGCACCGCAGCGGCGGCCACCCCCTTGCCCAGGTTGTCAAACCGGGCGGTGAGCAATGTCTGCTCTCCGTGTCCGCACACGGTGATCTCCAGCCGGTCCGTACCGGCAAAGGCGTTGGAGACCAGCCGGGGACCGTTTTTTCCAAAGGGGGCCACGGTCACCAGGGCCTGTCCTTCATAGTAGGACGCCAGCATCTCGCACACGTCCTCCGCCGTGGGATGTCCCCGGAGCAGACGGTTTTGAAGGGGGACCGAGGTGGACATCCCGCTGTACATATCGCTTAAAATCGGGGTAAACACCGGGGGGTAGTCCAGGCCGGCGATGTGCTGCATCTCATTCAGGTGGCTGTGGTCCAGCCCCAGAGCATACAGGCTGGGGGCCGCAAGAGCCGGATCCCGGCCCGGGTCCTGAAACTCGGCAATCATCTCTTTTCCCCCACCGGAGTAGCCCGTAATAGAGAAGCAGGTCACCGGGTAGTCCGGAGGCAGCACCCCCAGTTTCACCAGCGGGGCTGCGATGGAGAGAAATCCGGACGCATGGCACCCGGGATTGGCTACCCGCTTGGAGAAGCGGATGCGCTGGCGCTGGCCGGGGAGCAGTTCAGGAAAGCCGTACACCCAGCCCTCTGTGGTCCGGTGGGCCGGGGACGCGTCCAGCAGACGGGTTTCGGGATTTTCCACCAGGACGGGGGTCTCCCGTGCGGTCTCACTGGGCAGGCAGAGCAGCGCCAGATCCGCCATGTTCAGCAGCTTCTTCCGCTCCTCCACATCCCAGCGCTTCTCCGGGTTGATGAGCAGCAGCTCCAGGTCGTCCCGCCGGGACAGCAGGGCATCAATCTTTACCCCCACCACGCCGCCTTTTCCATCAATAAAGATCTTCGGTTTTCCCGCCATCACAGATCCGTCCTTTGCTCCAATGTAAGAAGTCCGGGCCGTCCCGCCTTCTCCGTCCTCATTGTACCGCGTTTTCCCGCGATCCACAATGGGCAAGCCGGGATCTCTGTTGGCCCAGGATGGCGCGCCGTTGGCGGGGGCAAAAGTCTCCGGCGGCCTACCCCTTCCGCTCTGCTACAAACCCTTCGATCTGCTGCATCACTGCTTCCTTGGACGGGCCGCCGCAGCTTCCCACACAGGCGGCCTGCGTGGGGGCCCCGTTTTGATAAAAATGCTCGGCGGAAATGAATTCTGCCGGCGCGCCCCGCCGTTGGCGGGGGCAAAAGTCTCCGGCGGCTTACCCCTTCCGCTCCGCCACAAATGCCTCAATCTGCTCGATCTGTTCCATAACTGCAACCTTAGACGGGCCGCCGTAGACTTTTCTCCCGTTGACGCAGTTCTTCAGGGCCATGGCCTCATACACGCCCTCGTCGAACAGCTCGGAGATGGCCCGGAAGTCCCGGAGTGTCAGGGTGTCCAGGGTTTCGTGGTTCTTGATGCACAGATTGACCAGCCGGCCCACGATCATATAAGCCTCCCGGAAGGGCATCCCCTTTTTCACCAGGTAGTCGGCGCAGTCGGTGGCGTTGATGAAGCCGCCCGCCGCCGCCCGCTCCATATTGTGCCGCCGGACAGACAGGGTGTTCACCATGGCGGCAAAGACAGGCAGGCACACCTCCACGGTGTCGATGGCGTCGAACAGAGCCTCCTTGTCCTCCTGCATATCCTTGTTATAGGCCAGGGGCAGCCCCTTCATCATGGTCAGCAGGGTGATGAGGTCCCCGTACACCCGGCCAGTCTTGCCCCGAACCAGCTCGGCCACATCGGGGTTCTTCTTCTGGGGCATGATGGAGGAGCCGGTGGAGTAGGCGTCGTCCAGATCCACAAACTTGAACTCCCAGGAGCACCATAGGATGATCTCCTCAGAGAACCGGGACAGGTGCATCATCAGAATGGACAGGGCGGAGAGCAGCTCAATGGCGTAGTCCCGGTCGGAAACCGAGTCCATGGAGTTGTCGGTGGGCTTCCGGAAGCCCAAAGCCTTGGCCGTCTGGAACCGGTCCACCGGGTAGGTGGTAGTGGCCAGAGCGCCGGCCCCCAGGGGGCACTCGTCCAGCCGCTCCAGGCAGTCCTCCAGCCGGGTCACATCCCGCTTGAACATATTGGCGTAGGCCATCATGTAGTGGCCGAAGGTGGTGGGCTGGGCCCGCTGGAGATGGGTGTAGCCCGGCATCACCGTATCGGTGTGCTCCCTGGCTTTCTCTGCCAGCACCTGCTCCAGATCCAGGATCATGGAGATAATGACAGGGATTTCCTCCTTCACATACAGGCGGGTGTCCACCGCCACCTGGTCGTTCCGGGAGCGGGCGGTGTGCAGGCGCTTGCCCGCGTCCCCGATGCGCTGGGTGAGCAGGGTCTCAATGTTCATGTGGATGTCCTCATTGTCCACGGAGAACTCCACCTTGTCCGCCTCGATGTCCGCCAGGATGGCCTTCAGGCCCTCCACGATCTGCTCTACCTCATGCTCCTCAATGATCCCCTGCTTGCCCAGCATCTGGGCATGGGCGATGGATCCGGCGATGTCCTGCTTATACAGCCGGGCGTCAAACTGGATGGAGGAGTTAAAATCATTGACTAATGTATCGGTCTCCTTTTGAAACCGGCCAGCCCATAATTTCATGCGTCATCTCTCCTTCTCGGTCACATTTCCGTCCCATGGACGGTCCATAGTATGGAATCAGGAGCCAGGAGCTGAGGGGTCCCGTTTCTCATTCCCAGTCCCCCATTTCCAATTCCTAACTCCTAATTCCTAACTTATCAGAGCTTCCCCTGCTCCCGGAGAGCCTGAACCTTATCAGGAAGGCCCCACAGGTTGATGAAGCCCTGGGATTTCCCCGACAAACCCGCTTCGCTGTGCTTTGGCGGGGACCCCAATATATTGTACTTGCGCGGGCGAAATGAATTCGCCCTTGCGCCAAGGTTTTGCTCCGCAAAACGCTTGTACGGCGTATTCACGCCGCCCGGCCTTGCCGGGCAGAAGGACTCCCAGATCCTTTTCTTACAGCTTTCCCTGCTCTCTCAGAGCCTGCACCTTATCGGGAAGGCCCCACAGGTTGATGAAGCCCTGGGAGTCCTTCTGGTCGTAGTCGCTCTCCTCAAAGGTGACCAGGTTCTCGGAGTACAGGGTCTCAGGAGAGGTGATGGCGGCGGTGATGATATTGCCCTTATAGAGCTTCAGCTTCACCGTGCCGGTGACGTGCTTCTGGGTGTCCACGGCGAAGGCGGTGAGGGCCTCCCGCAGGGGGGTGAACCACTTGCCGTTATAAATCAGGTCGGCGAAGTCCACCGCCAGCTTGGTCTTCATGTGCTTGGTGTCCTTGTCGATGGTGATCTGCTCCAGCACCTCGTGGGCCCGGTAGAGGATGGTGCCGCCGGGGGTCTCGTACACGCCCCGGTCCTTCATGCCCACCAGCCGGTTCTCCACGATGTCCAGCAGGCCGACACCGTTCTCTCCGCCCAGCTTGTTCAGCTTGCGGATGATGTCGCTGGCCTTCATCTTCTCCCCGTCGATGGCCACAGGCCAGCCCTTCTCAAAGTCCAGGGTGACGTAAGTGGGGGCGTCGGGAGCCATAGCGGGGGACACACCCATCTCCAGGAAGCCGGGCTTGTCATACTGGGGCTCGTTGGCGGGATCCTCCAGATCCAGGCCCTCGTGGGACAGGTGCCACAGGTTCTTGTCCTTGGAGTAATTGGTCTCCCGGCTGATCTTCAGGGGGACGTTGTGGGCCTCGGCATAGTCGATCTCCTCGTCCCGGCCCTTGATGTCCCACTCCCGCCAGGGAGCGATGATCTTCATCTCAGGGGCAAAGCGCTTGATGGCCAGCTCAAACCGCACCTGATCGTTGCCCTTGCCGGTGCAGCCGTGGCAGATGGCGTCAGCCCCCTCTTTCTTGGCAATCTCCACCAGCCGCTTGCCGATGATGGGCCGGGCGAAGGCGGTGCCCAGAAGATAGTCCTCATACTTGGCCCCCATCATCATGGAGGGGATGATGACCTC
>ERZ1673747.779-NODE-779-length-41313-cov-9.305565_pt1 | contig 41313 bp, 37 predicted proteins | sample MGYA00580220_ERZ1673747 | MGnify/ENA primary metagenome ERZ1673747 (study PRJEB41218, sample SAMN15661769) | gut metagenome | host: Homo sapiens | place: Canada: London | collected 2015-08-20/2019-03-30 | study: EMG produced TPA metagenomics assembly of...
ACTCCGCCGCCTGTCCACTGTGGAGCTCTTGTTGAACCCTGTCTTGCATGACCAGTTCCTTTCTGTCTCCAAGGTTTTCTTCCGCCTCCGCTTACTTCAGAGCGGGTTTTTGCTTTCTGAGTTCCCTGACGTTTATTTGCCAGCTGGCGCACAACTGCCATATGAACAAGATGTTCATTTACTTCTACACCGAACACAGCGTCGTTCAGTTCCAGTGTGCCAACTTCATTGCCTTCCATATTATAAACAGATACGTTTGACATCTGTGTGTTCCTCCTTTTCAAGAATCATGCCTCGCGGCATCGGGTCCACCGATCATCCGTTAAATTATTTTGCGCTTTTAACGGTTGCTTTGATTGTTACTAAAGATTTTTTAGGACCTGGTACAGCACCTTTTACCAGAAGCAGATTGTTTTCAGCATCCACTCTGACAATTTCCAGATTCTGTACTGTAACTTTTTTGTTACCCATGTGTCCAGCCATCTTTTTACCTTTGAATACACGGCTCGGATCGGAACAAGCACCGTTGGAACCTGCATGACGATGGTATTTGGAACCATGAGCCATAGGTCCTCTGGACTGACCGTGTCTCTTGATTGCGCCCTGGAATCCTTTACCTTTGGAGATTGCAGTAGCATCTACTTTTTCTCCTGCTGCAAAGATGTCAGCTTTGATTTCCTGAGCCACTTCATAGCTTTCAGCATCTTCCAAACGGAATTCGCGAACGAATCTCTTGTAAGAAACGCCTGCTTTGTCAAACTGTCCTTTCATTGGTTTGTTCACCAGTTTTTCTCTCTTGTCAACAAAACCAACCTGTACTGCACTGTAACCATCATTCTCAACAGTTTTAACCTGAGTTACTACGCAAGGTCCTGCCTGCAATACAGTCACCGGAGTTAAAACTCCATCTTCGTTGAAAATCTGAGTCATTCCAACTTTTGTAGCTAAGATTGCTTTCTTCATTCTTTTTACCTCCTGTTTAAACTACAGCGGAACACCAACTCGGGTGTTCATCCTAGAAACAGCCGATATAAGTGGAACACTATGACCCATAAGGGATGTTGATTCCTAAGAATGTGTTGCTTCTATATCTAACTTTTCCGGATAATTCTTTTCGATGAAATTATTTGTTTTTCATCTTGATATCGATGCTAACACCAGCCGGCATCTCCAGTCTTGCCAGAGCATCCACAGTTTTCTGTGTCGGTCCGATGATATCGATCAGTCTTTTATGAGTTCTCTGCTCAAACTGTTCTCTGGAATCTTTGTATTTGTGTACCGCACGTAAGATTGTTACTACCTCTTTCTTAGTGGGAAGTGGTACCGGTCCACTCACTACTGATCCGTTCTTTTTTACAGTTTCGATGATTTTGCTTGCAGATGCATCAACCAGCTGATGATCATAAGCTTTCAGAATAATTCTCATTACTTGACTTGCCATAAAAAAAGTCGCCTCCTTTTCGCACTTTACGAGTACGACAAGCGGTGACTGTACACTTTCCCGTGTGTGTCCTCCGGACTTTCACGCGGTTTTCCACACTTCTGGTGGACGTATTTAACATGTATACAGTGACTTGTCGCCAGTTTCTTAACTTGACATTCGCTCCACGGAAAACCTGCAATTAGTGCAGCAACCTCGCGCTTCATCGCTATCAATGTCACAACATGGGTTATTATAAACGAAACCCCTCGCAAATGCAAGGGGTTTTTCAAATTTTTTTCAAAAATTTTTATTTTCTTATTTTTACAGGACGTCTGAATAATCTACCAGGGTAACTCCGCTGACTTCATCTTCGATTACTTCCGGCTCATCTCCATCCGCTTCGGCCTTCTGAAGAAGTTCTTCTTTTGTGTACACCGGCATCGCAAGTTTCTTATCTCCTGTCTCCTGTTTTTCTTCTGATACCGTCTCAAGAACTACCGGCTGTGTCTGCTCTGTCGAATCCAATGGATCTGTCTCTTCCGGTTCCTCTGTCTCTTTCGTCTGATTCTCACCCATCATGCTGGCGATATCAGCAGCGAACAGACTTGCTGTTTCTTCCAAAAGTGTTTTATCCGGATCTTCCGTTTCGTCTGTCGATTCCTGTTTTTCCTGAGTTTCTTCCGTTGGTAATACGATTTCCTGTGTGTTTCCTGCGGTCTGTTCTTCCTGCATCGGTTTCTGTGGAAGAACGATTTCCTGTGTGCTGTCGGCTGCCTGTGTCTCTTCCATCGGCTCTGCCGGTATCGCTTCCGGTTCCTGCTCTGACTCATCCATCATATGAGCCTTTTGGTTCTTCTTGGCAAGTTTGGCTTCCTGTCGTTCACGTTTCGCTCTTGCCTTCGCTTCGGCTACTGCGGCTTTTTCTTCCTGTTTCTGTTTTTTCTTATCTGCTTTTCTTGCTTTTTTCTTTTGCCGTCTGGACATTACTGCAGGTTCTTCTTCAGACTCATCTTCCTGCCCATCCTCATCCTCCTCGTCCTCTTCTTCGTCATCATCTTTTTTCCAGACCTCCGCGAGAATAAACAGGATAATAACAAATACAACAGCAAGTCCCACAATGATCAGCCCTTCCGTGCTTCGAAGTGCCATGGATACATAACCAATCACCGGTACAACAAGCATAACTTTCTGAACCGTGCTTCCCAGCTCCTGCTGTGTAGTCCCACCATCTGTGCTCAACTGATCGTCCAGTACCACACTGCTGCCATCAATACTGTCTACCACATATACATATTGTCTGCCTTCCTGACTGATCAGAACTTTATCTCCCTGTTTCAATTCACTGCGATCCTTCTCCACTGCATAGGCTACGGATCCCTGTGGCAGATTTGTCTGCATATCGACATCATCCACCATCACCGTAGTAATCCCTGCAAATGGTGGAATCAAAAGACCCGCCGCAACCACAATGGCACAAAACAGGATCACATTAACAATCGTTTTTAAAACCTTCGACATGATCTACTCTCCTCATCTGTTTTCCTATCTGTAAACTTTGCTTTCCACATTTCCAGATACTCTCTTACTGATAATACTGCCTTTTAGGGCAGTATCCATATCATGCCCCTTATTATATCCTCTTTTAACAGCTTCTGCAACCTGTTTTAAAAATTGTAAGTTTTTTCTTATTTTCTGTTGCCTGTATTTTTCTTCTTTATTATAATGAAAGTATACGGAGGTATTTACTATGAAACCCACCATCAAAATGATCGAAGATCTTTCTTTGAACGCGTGGCCCTCTCATCAGATTCAGCTCTATGACGGATGGCTTCTGCGTTTTTCTTATTTTTATACTCACAGAACCAACTGTGTGGAACAGATTGGACCATCCTCGATCCCTATCGAAGAAAAAATTGATTTCTGCGAAGACGCTTACCATCGCTGGGGAACGCCTTCCATCTTCAAGATCACGCCTCTTCTTCCGGATGATTTTGAAAAGCGGCTGATCGACCGCAGATATGCAGTGCAACACGTCACGGAAGTAATGACCCTGGATCTGGCTCCCTGGCAGATCACCATGCCACCTGTCAGTGTGCGGCTGGAACGTACCATCAATGACCGGTGGATTCAGTCGTTGTTTGCCTTAAAAAGTACAACCAGTGCCATCCATCGTCAGATTGTACCTTCTATGTATCATGCAATTCCAAAAGACACTCTTGCCGCTTCCATTACCAATAGCGACGGACAGATTGTCGCTATCGGACTCGGCATTTTGGATCGTTCCTACATGGGAATCTATGCGATCCATGTGCATCCTCATTACCGCGGACGCCAATATGCCCGTTCCATTTGTACTTCTTTGTTAAATCGCGGAAAAGAGCTGGGAATGACCGGGGCTTATCTGCAGGTCGTAGAGGGGAATACTCCTGCCAAGCGGCTGTATCTTTCTCTTGGATTCGAAGACTTTTACAGTTACCGTTTCCGGGTAAAAGAATTATTTTAAAATTACAAAAGACAGGGACATTCTCTTCGGACGTCCCTGTCTTTTGTAATTGCTCGCGTAACTATTCAGTAGCCACTGTACCGCGAGGTGTTTTGGCATGAATATGCCAAAATCCCGAGACATACAAGCCAAAATGCCATCACCGAAGGTGATTTACGCGAGCAACGAGTCAAAGTCCGTGCTTGCACGGAACCTTGAGGAGTGCCGCGATAACGATAAAAACTCGCAAAGCGTGTTTTTATCGTTTAAATGCATTTTTGCTCGTAACTGTGAAGGTACTGAACAGTTACTTGTTCGCTATATAATTGGCAAATTACCTATCTATTACTTACTTGTCAGATATTTTTCAATTCCTTCGATAGCCGCTTCTTCATCTGTACCTTCTGCACAAATTGTAACGCTTTCACCTACATTCAGCCCAAGTGTCATCATACCCATGATACTTTTTGCATTGACATGTTTATCTCCGCTTTCCACCTGGATTCTGCTTTCATACTGGCTGGCAACCTGTACAAGCATCGCTACCGGTCTTGCTTCTAATCCATTGGAAATCTGAATTGTAATTGGTTTCTTAATCATTATAATCCTCCTTATTTCCCCGCAGTTCATCGGCAATTCTTCCAAGTTTACGAAGTCTGTGATTCACTCCTGATTTCCCCACCGGAGGATTCATCATCTCTCCCAGTTCTTTCAGAGTCGCTTCCGGATAACGTAACCGACAAACTGCGGTCTCCTCCAACTCCTCCGTGAGTTGTGAGAAGCCCACATGTGTTTCAATATACCTGATATCTTCTATCTGTTTTACTGCTGCCGAAACCGTTTTCCCGATGTTGGCAGTCTCGCAGTTCACTTTACGGTTAATATTGTTGCTGATTTCCTTCCTGATTCGAATATTCTCCAGATTCATCAGAGCGATTCCTGCTTCTACCACTCCCAGAAAATCTACGATCTGGGATCCCTCTTTCAGATAAACCACCTGGTTTTTCTTTCTTGTAACAATTCTCGCATCCAGCTCAAATTCTTTCATGATAGACTGTATCTGTTCCGCCCGTTCCATAGTTGAGCAGACAATTTCCAGATGATATCCTTTCTCCGGATCACTGATAGAACCTGCAGCTAAAAACGTTCCCCTCAAAAATGCTCTTTTACAACATTCTTTTTGTATCACCAGACGGCTCATAACAGACAGGTCATCTGCAATCTCCTGTTCCGGCGACATAAATTTGGTGGCCTGAAGAATTCGAACTGTATCCTCATGGGAAGGTACTTCTACCCTATATACATTGGACTTTTTCAGGTAAACATTCTTCCGAACGTGAATTACAGCTTCTATATTAAATGTTTTTTCTACTAATGTAAAGTACTTTCTTGCCACAGACACATTTTCTGTATGTACGGTCACGCAAAAGTGATCGTTAGCCGAGATACTGACCTGCCCACAGACACTTAAGATCGCAGCGATCTCTGCAATCTGGCAATGACGTGCCGTGGATATCTGCCGGGATAATTCCTCTTTCACTTTACCGGAAAAGGACATGCACTCTTACCTCACTTCATTCATTTTCTTTCGGATAGCATCCTTACCAATGTCTCTGTGTTCAATCCGTACTCCATATTCTTCTGACTGTTCCAGACGCTGATACAATGCATTTGCCAGTGTCACCGAACGATGTTTTCCACCGGTACATCCGATGCTGACAACCAGTTGATTCTTTCCCTCCAGAATATAGTTCGGAATCAGGAATGAAACCATGTCTGCCAGCTTATCCAGAAAAATTCTGGATGCTTCACAGTTCATCACATAATCACTGACCGGTTTGTCATTTCCACTTAACGGACGGAGTTCATCAATGTAATATGGATTGGGCAAAAATCTCACATCGAATACCAGATCTGAATCCGATGGAATTCCGTATTTAAATCCAAAAGACAGAACGGTGATCATCAGATTTTTAAAACCCAGATTTTTCACGAAGATCTTATCCAGTTCCGCCTTCAGTTCTCTTGTCAGAAGCTGGCTGCTGTCGAGAATATAATCCGCATGCTCTTTCAGATGTTTTAATCTTCTGCGTTCTTCTCGGATGCCGTTCTCCACTCTGCCGCTTCCGGCCAGCGGATGTGTTCTTCTGGTTTCCTTATAGCGTTTTACCAGTACCTCATCTTCGGCATCCAGAAACAGTATCTCATATTCAAGTCCGGTCAGCCGGATCTCTTCCAGCGCTTTTTCCACTCCTTCCATCCCGCCGCCGCTTCGCACATCTACTCCAAGAGCCACCTTCTGGATACTTCCCGAGTTTCCTTCCACAATAAACTGTGCGAATTTTTCCAGAAGTGGAATCGGAAGGTTATCCACACAAAAATAACCTGCATCTTCCAGTATTTTCAGTGCAGTACTTTTTCCCGCACCGGACATTCCCGTAACAATTACAAATCTCATGTTGCTCCTCTTTCGCTTTTAAAATTCCCCAAGAAATTTCACTTCTGTATCCAGCTGCACCTGAAATTTTTCATATACGATCCGCTGTACATCGTGAATCAGATTCACCACATCTGTCGCTGTCGCATTTTCTTTATTGATCACAAAACCACAGTGTTTTTCCGATACCTGTGCACCACCAACCTGATAACCGCGAAGACCGGCATCCTGAATCAGTTTTCCGGCAAAATATCCTTCCGGTCTTTTGAAGGTACTTCCTGCACTTGGATACTCTAATGGCTGTTTTGTCACACGCTGCTCTTTCAGTTCATCCATACGGCTTTTTATCGCTTCCGGATCTCCTTTTGTCAGATTCAGAACCGCTTCCAGAACAATATAACCCTTTTCTTTTACCACACTGGTCCGATATCCCAGCTGCAGTTCTTCTTTATACAGTTTCTTCTGTTCTCCCTTTGGTGTGAGCACAGTGACGGATTCCAGAATATCTTTCATCTCCCCGCCGTAAGCGCCTGCATTCATAACTACAGCGCCTCCCAGAGTTCCCGGAATTCCCGCTGCAAATTCCATGCCGGTAAGTCCTGCATCCAGTGCCTTTCTGGCTATAGTGGATAACAGCGCTCCTGCCTGTACCTGCAGCTGTTCTCCATTCACCGCAACCTGATTCATATTTTTATAGATCTGCAACACAGCTCCGTCATATCCTTGATCACTTACCAGCAGATTGCTTCCATTTCCAAGAATAAAACAGGGCGTCTTTTCTTCCTGACAGATATGTACGATTTCTTCAATCTGTTCTTTTGTGGATGGCATCAGAAAACATGCTGCCGGTCCTCCTACACGGAAAGTAATATGTTTCTTCATTGGTTCATTCCGCAGAAACTGACCATTTCCCACTGTCTGTTCCAGTCTTTTGATTACTTCTTCTCTCAAATTGATCACCTTTTCATTTTCTGTTGCGGGATCTTTGTATCGATCCCGCTGGCACTTACACATAAACTATATTATTATACTATATCTTTTCCGTATGTGGCAAGAGCTGAAGGTCTCTTTCTTCTTTAATTTTTCATCTGCGGATGAAAAAACAGGCTCGCAAGATATCCGAAAATCAGCGCAGCACTGATACCTCCGGCACTGGCTTTTAACCCTCCGGTAAATACTCCCAGAACACCCACCTGTTCCATCTCTTCTTTCACACCCTGAAATAACAAATGTCCGAATCCGATCAGCGGAACACTGGCACCTGCACCGGCATAATCCACCAACGGTTCGTACAAATGCAGAGCACTCAGCACACTTCCCGTACATACCAGAAGAACCATGACTCTTCCCGGCATCAGTCTGGTCTTATCCAGAAGGATCTGCACCAGTGCACAGATCAGTCCGCCTACCCAGAAAGCATGGATATAATTCATCAGCATGTCTGTTCCACCTCCCCTTCTTCCCATTCCAGTACTACGCCTTGGGCGATTCCCGGCACACTGTTTCCTTCATAAAAGCTCACTTTTGACATCAGCGCCCCTGTTGGCACAAAAAGTACCCGTTTCCAGTCACCGCAGGCAATCTTTGGCAGGATATAACCGGCAAGTACAGAAGCACTGCAGCCACAGCCGCTTCCTCCCGCATGGGTATCCTGTGTTTTCTGATCGTACATCAAAATTCCACAATCTTTGTGATTTTTTCCTGCCTGATACCCTTCTTTTTCCAAAAGGTCCAGTAATATCTGCTGTCCGATATAACCAAGATCTCCGGTAATAATCTGATCATACTCTTCGGGTTTTCTTCCAAAGTCTTTCAGGTTCTGTACTATGGTGCTGCAAGCTGCTGGTGCCATACATGCTCCCATATTCTGGGAATCTTTTAATCCATAGTCTACCACTTTCCCGATGGTAAGCCCCGTGATCTTCACCCTCCCCTTTTTCCTGTTTAACACACAGGCACCACTTCCCGTAACAGTCCAGGAAGCGGACAATGGCCTCTGGTTTCCGTAACCCAGCGGAAAACGAAATTCTTTCTCTGCCGTTGCAAAATGACTCGATGTCACTGCCAGAACCCGTTCTCCGTGGCCTGCCGAAACTGTGATCGCCCCAAGGCTCAGTGCTTCACCCATCGTGGAACACGCCCCGAATACTCCATACATTGGACGCTCCAGTTCGCCGATCCCGAAGGAAGAAGCGATGGACTGTGCCAACAGATCCCCCGCGAAGATGATTCGTATATCTTCCGGGCAGCATCCTGCTTTTTTGATTGCCAGTCTCGCCGCCTTCTGTTGCAGCATACTCTCTGCTTCTTCCCAGTTATCCTGCCCCAGCTGATCATCCGTCTCAATTTCATCAAAGAAAGGAGCCAGTGGACCTTCCCCCTCTTTTTTTCCAACAACCGATGCCCAGCTTTCCACATAGACCGGCTTTTCCAACCGAATACTCTGTTTCCCGATCTCCATCTGCTACCACCTTTCTGCCACGTACTGTATCAGTCCCAACACCCATGAGGTCAGCACCCCATAAAGTATCACCGGTCCCGCTATGGTAAATATCTTGCTTCCGATTCCAAATACCTGTCCTTCTTTCTGGTATTCCACTGCCGGTGCCGCCACAGAATTGGCAAATCCTGTGATCGGCACAAGGGTGCCTGCTCCTCCCCATTTTGCCAGCCGTGGATAAAGGTTCATACCCGTAGTCAGGGCACTCAGAAAGATCAAGGCAATGGAACACCAGGTTCCAGCTGTTTTCTCATCCATACCTGCTGCCAGTGCCCATTCAGTGACTGCCTGTCCTGACACACAGATCAGACCGCCCACCAGAAAGGCTTTTACCATATTGGCAGGCAAACTGTGCGTTGGAGTCACCTTTTTGACATATTCTTCATATAACTGCTGTTTTTCTCTGTCTTTCTGCATCGTTTCATCCTCATATCCAGGTAATTTTACCTGTCTTTTTTCTGTTTTTCATTTCTTACACACTCAGTATCTTCCGGGCTTCCTGGTTTTATCCCCGGATTTATCATTTTTTCGGTTATTGATCTCCCATCAGAAAAAGAAAAACCAAAGAGAACCCACCACTTTTCCAAGTGCCATGCTGAGGATTACCAGTCCAATTCCTTTCACAAGACCGATTCTTCGAATCAAAATCGCATAAATATTCACCACCTCACCCAGTGCCACCACCCAGCTTCCAAGAAAAATTCCGGAAAAGCTTCCGTAAACTGCAAGTCCCGGATTACCCAGTGGCAATGCTCGCTGATACAGAAAAACCACATTGCCAAGCACCGCCCCCAGCATGGAGCATTCCTCATACAGACGCACCTGTGCGGCACTTCCGGTAATCCCGGCAAACCTTGGAACAATTCCAAGGCTTATAATAAATGCCACCACGCCACTTGCAATCGTTGTTCCCATGCAAAGTCCCAGCATGCCAAGAAAGATTTCTCTCATCCGGAATTGTTCTCCTTTCTGCTCTCCATCTCCAGAATCGTCTGATCTACCTGCTCCTCGTACGCACGCATCTCCACTTCCATCGGTGTCGGATCCTCAGTAATCTTCCATTTTCCAAAATGATTAAAGAAAAATACAACACCAATACCGATCCCCACAGAATACGTCACTTCCAGAATCGCCAGTCCTCTTGGATCTGAAGTAAACTGGCTGCTGATTCTCTCAAACAATTTGGGAATATCTACATCCGTATTGAAAGTCATAATAGAAAACATCGTGCCAAAAAATGTGACCAGACACACAAACGCAGTTTTCAACCAGCTCATCCTCTCACTTTTTCCAGCCGGATCCTCGTACGTCAGGATAAACTGCGGTTCACCGACATGAACCACTTCCACCTGTTTCTCTTTTTTCTGGATCAGTTCTATCAGCTTCATGACCGAAACCGCATATCTGCCATATTTCCCCGACTCCAGAGTCAGTACCCGAAGCACCTTGCACCTTTGCAATACTTCCGGATTATTGCTTGTAAGATCTGAGATATCACCAAGTCTGACATGTGGATCTGTAATCTTCCGGTTTTTATCTGTCTGTATATACAGTACATCACCCATAGCACGTTGCCTCCTGTCTTTGTACCAGGGTTCCTCCTTTTTGCTTCTCCGGCATATTCTGCTGCATCAGAAGCACCACCAGTACTCCGGCTGCTGTGAGAATCGCAAGCAGCCAGATCCACCATTTTTTTCCTGCCATCCTACCACTTCCTTTCTTTTGTAAGTAGTATGTGTCAAAATGAATCCTCTATACTTCCTCCTGTATTTTTCTCAGAATTCTCTTTTCCATCCGCGAGACCTGTACTTGTGAAATTCCCATCTCTTTTGCAATCACACTCTGTGTTTTTTCCTGAAAATACCGCTGATAAATCAATTCCCGTTCTTCACCTTCCAGTTTTCCAAGGATTTCTTCCAAAAACAACCTGTTCAGCACCTGTTCACTCTGGTTCACTTTTTCTTCCAGTTTGTCTATCAGAAGGATGGTATTGCCTTCTCCCTGGTAAATTGTCTGCTGCAGGGATTCCACCTGCGCATAAGACTCCATCGCCTCCATCAGTTCCTCCGGTGGGATTCCCAGTATCCCGGCAATCTCCCGGACAGTCGGCTCTCTTCCCGTCTGCTTTTCCTGCTGCTCCCGGATCCGGTAGGCTTTCCCCGCTGTTTCCTTCAGGGAACGGCTTACTTTCAGTATCCCGTCATCTCGCAGATACCGTTTGATCTCTCCGGCAATCATTGGAACTGCATAGGTGGAAAAGCAAACCTCATAGCTACAGTCGAATTTATCCACCGCTTTGATCAGCCCGATGGTTCCGATCTGAAACAGATCTTCCGATTCCACACCTCTGTTTTGAAATCGGCGAACGATACTCCAGACAAGCCCGACATTCTCTTCCACCAGTATGTCCCTCGCCTCCTTATCCCCTTCGTGTGCTCTCTGTATCAATCTGAGGGTACGCTCCATAGGGCCTCCTTTTATGCAAATGGCTGCTGTGTCTGTCCGATTGTCTTTTTCATCCGGACAATTGTTCCCACACCCGCTTCCGATTCCACTTCCACCTGATCCATAAATGCTTCCATGAAAGCAAAACCCATCCCGGAGCGATCCAGATCCGGTCTTGTTGTATACATGGGTTCCATCGCCTTTTTCACATCTGCAATTCCCTTTCCGTCATCTTCCACCTCTACATACAAGGTCCGGTCACTGACTCGACAGCGGATCCGGATCTTTTTCACCTGGTTGTCATATCCGTGAATAATTGCATTTGTAATTGCTTCAGATACAGCGGTCTTGATATCAGCCACCTCTTCCAGTGTGGGATTTAACTGTGTCGTAAACGCCGCTACTGCCACTCTTGCAAATGATTCATTACTGGATCTGCTGTCAAACGTAATCATCATTTCATTCTTCTGTTCCATCGTTTCTCCCCCTTATTTGCTTTCCTTCCAGTTTCGTTCTTTTTCTACTTCAATCACCTTTGTCACTCCTGCAAGATGCAAAATTCTCCAGATTCGATCGCTGACGTGGGTCACTGCCACACTGCCTCCAAGCAGCCGCACCTTTTGATACCGTCCCATGATCACTCCGATCCCTGAGCTGTCCATGAATCCGGTGTCTCGAAAGTCAAATTCAATCCGCTGAATATTCTTCTCGCCGATCATGCGATCTGCTGTTCCCGGAATCTGCCCCGTGGTATGGTGATCCAGTTCTTTCGGCATCCGTATGACCAGAGTCCTCCCCTTCACCTGAAATTGTTCCATAAATATCCTCCCCTTTTCTGATTATTTATAACGGTTTCTTATCTTTAGAACAAAGAATGTGCCTTGGCACATCCTCGCGGAGCGTTTTTGGCTTTACGAAAGCAATTTCCTGTAAAGCCAAAAAACGGGGGAAATACAAATTCTTTTGTATTTCCCCCGTTTTGAGGTTTCTCTTATTGTCCGTTTTCTCCGGAAGTTCCTTCGGCTTCTCCTCCATTGCCGTTCTGATCGGCTCCGGTCTCGCCTGTATTCTGTGTATCTGCTGTATCACCTGCACTGCTTTGTTCTGCAGTATCTTGTGAAACAGTCTCCTGATTCCCTGTCCGATCCTGTGTCTGTGCAGTTCCTGTTCCGGAACTGTTTTTCTGACCAACGCTGTCAAATCCCTTTCCACCGTTATCAATATATTTCTGTGCGGTGGAAGCACGTTTTGTTCCCGGAAACTGGTCTACGATCTTCTGGAAAATCTCCACTGCTTTATCATACTGTTCGTCAAGCCGATAAGAATGCGCCAACAGATTTAATACTTCATAATCGCTGTCATCCATCTCCAGTGCCTGATTCAAATCTGTAATTGCCGTCTCATAATCCTTGGCATAAAATGCCTGTTCACCCTGACTTTTCAGATTATTCTTCATCGTTGACTGGATACTCTTGTAAATTGAATCATAAATTTCTTTTGCATCTACAGACAGCAGATCTGCCTGCACATTCTGCAGAACATTCGCTGCCGAAGTATAATTTCCACTCTGAAAAGCGGCATATGCTTTAATCAGATTCTCATAACTGCTTGTCTGATTCTGGGCATCCTCAATCTGCTGCTGGGCAGATGCCACCGTCTCTTCAGACTGATCAATCTGTTCCTGGAGCTTATTCATCTCAGCAGACTGTGTCGCCATAGTGTTGCTGTAGCTTACGACTTTTTCGTTTGCCGCTTTATTGATCCGCTGTGTGTTTGCAGGTACCATCAAAAACCATACCAGACAGGCCCCCACCAGAAAACCAAATCCAAGATTCAGCAGTGTCGCTGCCATGGAACTTTCACGGAAGGTCGGTGGCTGGATCACCACATCATTTTCTGTCCGATAGGCAATCGACTGATTACCCGAAACCTTTTCTTCCTTCTCACGCAGACCAAATGCCCACCTTCTTGGTTCCAGGCTGGTAATTGTTCCGGTCTGTTCGTCTACTTCCCGCAAAAAGCGCAGCGTTGTGGAGTTTGTCTTATCAATCTTCGCCGCTTTTTTCAGAATTCGTCTTGCTTTTTCATATTCTTCTTTTTTCAGGTAGATCAGGGACAGCAGATGATATCCCTTGATCAGCTTCGGATTCTGATTCAGAATCTTTTTCAGCTGGATCACCGCCACATCCTCACTGCCTTTGCGACAGCATTGCAGACTGTCATTATACTTTTTGATAGTCTGATTGATCACATCCAGTTTGTTGGCATTCTGCTGCAGCCGTTCGATATACTCGGAAGCGATGTTATTTTCCGGCATGATATTTTTACTGATGATCCATTCACTCAACGCTGCCACTGCCTCACCGGTCTCAAAATATACCAGTCCCAGCAGGTTTCTCGCCTGAACATTCAGCTTGTTAAACTTCAGACTGCGTTTTAACAGATCAATGGCTCCGGACAGATCCCGGATCTGTGCCTTGTCCAGTCCCAGATTGTAATAGGTATTGGACAACTGCCAGATTTTCTTCTGTACTTCCACATGAAAGCCGCAGCTCGTACAGTAATCCGACTTTCCGATCGGAGCTCCGCAATTCATACAATTCATGTTTTACCCCTTATTCTTTCCGGTCTTTTTTCTCTGTTTTCAGCATCTCCTGCAGGATATCCACGATATCGGTCAGATCCCGTGTATATACCGCACTCTCGATCTCGTCCACATCAAGACAGGGTTTGAATTTTTTCAATTCCTCTTCGTAATTAATCATTCTTTTCTCTCCTATGCTTCTGGATTCTTCTGAAGGTACTCCTTGATCTCACCTACCAGATAAAGAGATCCAACGCAGAATAACATTCCATCGCCCTTTAAAGACAACGCTTTTTCAAATGCCTTTCCTACATTTGCCTCGGCGATCACCTGTTCACATCCGTCTTCCTTGAAAAACTCTGCCAGTTCCGTAGCCGGTACAACTCTGCTGCCGCCAACTTCTGTGGCAACTACTGCTCTCGGACGGATCTTTTCGCTGACTGTACGGATCATTTTTTCATAATCCTTATCAGCCACTGCCGAAAATAACAGCGTGATCGGATGTTCTTTTCCAAAATGACACGCCGTCTCCACAAACCGCGCCACACCATCTGCATTGTGTGCCCCGTCTACGATCACATCCGGTAAAACAGTCTCCATACGACCTTCCCAGTGCGTATTTTTCAATCCCTCGATCAGCTTTTCCAACGGAATCTTATGCACATCCCGCAGCTGTTCCATCGTGAAAAACGCCAGCGATGCATTCATCATCTGGTACGGTGCAATATATGGAATCGACAGTTGAACAGTATTATAATACTTACAATGAAAGGAAAAATCAATGCCCTCTCTTGTATTTTTCTGCATTTCATACATGTCCTCGGTCAGTGCAAATGCCGGGGAACCCAGTTCGTTGGCGCGTTTTTCAATCACTTCGGAAGCCTCCGGCTGATGTCCGTCATAGATCACCGGAACCTGTGGTTTGATGATTCCTGCCTTTTCACCGGCAATTTTTCCGATGGTGTCTCCCAGATATTCCACATGATCCAGACTGATAGAAGTAATGATGCATGCCAGCGGATGATCTACAGTGTTGGTCGCATCCAGTCTTCCGCCAAGGCCGGTCTCCAGAACCACATAATCCACATTTGCTTCTTTAAAAACAACCATTCCCATCAGAAACAGTGTCTCAAAATAGCTCGGGTGATCCAGTCCGTCTTCCTGTGCCTTTTTAATAATCTTCTGTACTTCTTCAAAAGCTTTCACAAACCGTTCATCGGAAATCATCTCTCCGTTGATTTTAAAACGTTCATTGATCTTTACCAGATGTGGCGAAGTAAATAAACCAACTTTGTAACCCCCTGCCCGGAGCATGGAATCCAGATATGCACAGACGCTTCCTTTTCCATTGGTTCCCGCCACATGGATCACCTGCATCTGATTCTGGGGATCGCCCAGACACTTCAGCAGTGCCTTCGTGTGATCCAGCGGATTTTTCGATGTAAACTTCGGTATCTCTTCAATATAATCTACGATTTCTCTATAATTCAAAATTACCACCACTTTATCTAATGTATTTGTCCGGTTTCCCGGTACTTTCCATTATATAATAGTGGTGGTAATAATCAAGTAAATTATGTCGCAACTTTTGACTTTTTCCAGTTTCCGTAATACCGGAAGCCGGTTTTTTCTCAGGATTCCGGTGTGGACGCAGGTGCCGGTGTCAGAGACAGTTCCGGTGTTGTTTCCTCTGTTGGCGTTTCTTCCGCTGCCTGCCCGTCATCCTCTGTTTGCTCTGCATGCTGTTCCTTCAGCCGCTCAAGCATCGCTTTTGCTGATTTTTTTGCCTGATAGTTTTCCTGTGACATCAGTTCCCCATTATCCTCATTGTATGTAAGATAATCGGTTCGTGACAGCACTTTCTTTGTGGAACTGTTACTCTGTGTCGCAACTGACACCTGATCGCCATCTGCCAGTTCCACATTCTGCACCAGCAGCTGTGTCGGACTGATATACTGTGTTTCCTGCAGTTCTTTGTTAATCTCCAGTCTGCTCGCTGCCGTAAAATTGGTTCCATAGACATAATAGCTTCCATTTCCGATGGACTCCAGCCGTTCCAGTGTTGCAGGATAGATTCCAAGCTGCATCTTTGTTGCCTCAAACGGATTCTCACCACCGTAAACATACTGTTTTCCATACAGGATATCATACTGCAATGCCTGCAGATCCAGCTGATAATTCCTGCTTCCTTTTCTGGTCTGATGATAGTTAAAGACCGTTCCCTCATGAATCCCCAGACGATTAAACACTTCCGCTGCCATCTGGTAAGCGGCAATGTTTTTGTCTTTTTTCTTCATGTCGAAGTTGCTCCACATCACATATTTTGTCTGGAACAGATAACGGTTTTTCATGTCCTCCACTTTCAGATCCATGGTCGGCAGATGATCTCCATACATAACGAGAACCACCCGCTCATCCAATTCAGAGAGACGATCCGTCAGTTCTTTGACAAACTGATCCATCTCGTGAAGCTGATTTACATAATATTCCCATGCATTATTTTTCTCTTCAGATTCCGCTCCCGTTACTTTAATCTCCGGATCAGAAAGTACCGGTTCGGTTGGATAATCTCCATGTCCCTGTACCGAGATCGTATATACATAATCCGGACCTTCTGTGGATTCCATGGCCTTAAAAATTTCATCAGTCAGAATATGATCTTTCACCCATCCCATCGGTGTGGTATCACTGATGTCCGGCATATATTCCTCAGAAGTAAAGGTGTCAAATCCAAGCCTGGAAAATACGGTTCGTCTTCCGTAGAAATTCGCTTCATTGTTATGAATCGCATGAGTACTGTAACCGAGCTTCTTAAGATCATAGGCTGCGCTCTCGCAGGTCGTCTCTTTCAGAATCGTCTTATACGGATACTCTCCCGCCCCAAAATAATGAAGACTCATACCGGTGATAGATTCAAACTCCGTATTCGCGGTTCCCGCACCTACTGCCGGCACTTTGTAGTAGCCGGAAGAATATTCCTCACTTAACTTTCGGAAGTTCGGGATCGGATCCTCGGAAAAAGAAAGAAAATTCACTTCGGTCGGATCGATAAATGTTTCCAGCTGTAAAAACAGGATGTTGACATCCGTATTCTTTTTCTTGGTTTCCTTGATCTCACCTTCACTGTTCACGATATCTTCCATCAATGCTTTAGAATATCCGTTCGGCTCATTGATTCCGGTATCGAAAATTGTAACTGCCAGACAGTATGGATAACCGTAATCCTGATATGCATACGCAATATTTCCAAAATACGTGGATAACAGACGATTATCAATCGCCAGCTTACTTGTCAACGCAAAAGCTGCCACACCAGCAACAATCAGCGGAATATTCAGCCAGTAGCGCATCTTTCCCTGAAATTTCCAGCCTTTTCGGAACATCCAGATGCAAAATAACAGCAGGACACCAAGCCCGACCAGTACGGCAACCACCAGTCCCGGGGACAGATACTTGTTCAGAATACGCATTGCGTCATTAATCAGTTTCAGATCCGGTCCGGTAAATGGAGTTACACGGTTTAACAGTAAGAATCCGTTCACGCATCCCAGAATAAACCAGAAACATCCCACGATAGTTCTGGCAAGGATTCTGTGTCTAAACAGATATACCACAAGGCTTGTGGTAAAAATTAAAAATGCATTGTATAAAAAGATCAGAGGGCTTCCTGTCATATACTGCCAGGCTTCCCGCAGCGAATGACGGGAAAGCGCCTCGATTACCAGATACAGTACACAGCACCCCAGAAACTGCAGGGGTACAGACAACAAGTTACAGATCCGAATCACCTGATTGCGGGTAGGTTTTTTCAGATTGATTTTTTTCATGTTTTTTTCTGCTCCTATCTGCTGCGTTAATACAGAAGCGTACCTGAAATCTCATCGTATTCAGATAGGCCCCAAAAATCGGTTCGAAACACGCGCTACATGTTCCGAACCGATATCGCGGCAATCACCGGTGTCTCATGTAATTGCATGGACTTTGACTCGTTGCTCGCATAACTTACCGCAGCTGTGCCAGTCTTTCTTTTACCTGTTCCATCATCTGTGTGTATTTTTCCAGCTTTCCTTTTTCCTCATCAATCTTGGCCTGTGGGGCTTTGCTGATGAAACGTTCGTTACTCAGCATACCGTTGACACGGGCCAATTCTTTTTCCAGACGTCCTTCCTCTTTTTCCAGACGCTGGATCTCTTTTTCAATATCCACCAGTTCTGCAAACGGAATATAGATTACCGCCTGCGGAATTACTGCAGATACTGCATCGTCTGCGATACCGTTCTTATCAGACTGTACCAGAACTTCACTTGCAGATGCCAGTGTTGCAAAGAAGATTTTACCCTTTTCAAAGGTTTCTCTTACAGATGCATCTTCTGCCACTACATATACGGTAGCTTTTTTGCTCGGCGGTACATTCATCTCGGTACGTACGCCACGGATGCTTCTGACTGCCTCTTTAATCATCTCAACATCTTTTTCATCCTGTTTGAAATCCCACTCTTTTTTCCATTCCGGCCAGGAAGCGATCATAATGGATTCTTCTTCCGGATTCAGAGTACAGTAAATTTCTTCTGTAATAAACGGCATGTACGGATGCAGAAGTTTCAGTGCACCGCCAAGAACCGTTTTCAGTGTCCACAGTGCTGCTGCCTTTGTGGTATCCTCGTCGTTATAAAGACGCGGTTTTACCATCTCGATGTACCAGTCACAGAATTCTTCCCAGATAAAGTCATATACTTTCTGTACCGCAATACCCAGTTCAAATTTTTCCATGTTATCGGTAACGTCTTTTGCCACATCATTGAACTTGCACAGAATCCACTTATCTGCAGCCGTCAGGTTTGCAAGATCCATAGAAGACGGAACTTCCGCTTTTTCCAGGTTCATCATGATAAAACGGGAAGCGTTCCATACTTTGTTTGCAAAGTTTCTGCTGGACTCTACACGCTCCCAGTAAAAACGCATATCGTTACCAGGTGCATTACCGGTCATTAATGTAAGACGCAGGGCATCCGCGCCGTACTTGTCGATGACTTCCAGCGGATCGATACCGTTACCCAGAGATTTACTCATCTTTCTTCCCTGTGAATCTCTTACCAGACCGTGGATCAGTACGTGATGGAAAGGTGCTTTCCCGGTCTGTTCCAGAGCGGAAAATACCATACGGATAACCCAGAAGAAAATGATATCGTATCCGGTTACCAGTACATCTGTCGGATAGAAATATTCCATCTCTTCGGTGTTATCCGGCCAGCCCAGTGTGGAAAATGGCCACAATGCGGAGGAAAACCAAGTATCCAGAGTATCTTCATCCTGATGGAAATGATTTTTTCCACATTTCGGACAGATCTTCGGCATCTCTTTTGCCACTACGGTCTCACCGCAGTCGTCACAGTAATAAGCCGGGATTCTGTGTCCCCACCATAACTGACGGGAGATACACCAGTCACGGATGTTCTCCAGCCAGTGCAGATAAGTCTTATCAAAACGTTCCGGAACAAACTGAAGATCGCCGTCTTTCAAAGTGTCAATAGCTGCTTTTGCCATCTCGTCCATCTTTACAAACCACTGTGGTTTGATCATCGGCTCTACGGTTGTACCACAACGGTCATGGGTTCCTACACTGTGACTGTGGGGTACTACTTTTACCAACAGTCCCAGATCTTCCAGATCTTTCACCATAGCTTTTCTTGCTTCATAGCGATCCATGCCTGCATATTTTCCACCCAGATCGTTGATGGTTGCATCATCGTTCAGAATGTTGATTTCTTCCAGATTATGACGTTTTCCTACTTCAAAGTCATTCGGGTCATGTGCCGGTGTGATCTTTACACATCCGGTTCCGAACTCTTTGTCTACATACGCATCGGCGATCACCGGAATCTCACGGTCGGTCAGCGGCAGTTTCAGCATCTTTCCTACCAGATCTTTATATCTGTCATCTTCCGGGTTTACCGCTACTGCGGTATCTCCCAGAAGTGTCTCCGGACGGGTCGTTGCGATCTCTACGAATTTTCCTTCTTCTCCAACTACCGGGTAGTTAATGTGCCAGAAGAATCCGTCCTGATCCTCATGTTCTACCTCCGCGTCAGAGATAGAGGTCTGGCATACCGGACACCAGTTGATGATACGGGATCCTTTGTAGATATATCCTTTGTTGTACAGACGGATAAATACTTCCTGCACCGCTTTGGAACATCCTTCGTCCATCGTGAAACGCTCTCTTTCCCAGTCCGCAGATGCGCCCAGTTTTTTCAGCTGGTTAATAATCTTTCCGCCGTACTCTTCTTTCCATGCCCAGGCATGTTTTAAGAATTCTTCTCTTCCGATCTCGTTTTTGTCGATGCCCTGTTCTTTTAACTTGTTGATAACCTTAACCTCTGTAGCGATTGCCGCATGGTCGGTTCCCGGCTGCCACAGTGCTTCGTATCCCTGCATCCTCTTGAAACGGATCAGGATATCCTGCATAGTCTCATCCAGTGCATGGCCCATATGCAGCTGTCCTGTTACGTTTGGCGGCGGCATAACAATGGTAAATGGTTTCTTCGCTTTGTTTACTTTTGCATGAAAATAGCCGCTGTCCAGCCATTTCTGGTATAAACGGTCTTCGAGTCCTTTCGGATCGTAAGTCTTTGCCAGTTCTTTACTCATGGTTGTCTCCTTTGTCTTTTTGAAGATTAGAAACGCCCTCCACTCAGATGTTCTCATCTGTGTGAAGGGCGAATGTCTCGCGTTACCACCTTGCTTATATGAAACAACAAGCGTTCCATACATCTCATTATCCGATAACGGGGATCAGCCGTGAAAGCTTACTGATTTTCTGTCTGAAAACGGTAACTGTTCAGCATCTTCACAGTTACAATCAAAAACGTTCAGTCTTCCGGTTCCAAAGCTACCTTCGATATTGTCTGCCGGGGATCTCTCACAGCCACGAAGTTCCCTCTCTTTGCGGGGTACAATATCTACTCCTCTTTGTCACTACCTTTTTCTCTGTACCTCTTCCTGTTTTTGAAACAGTTTCGGCTGACATTACTATAGTAGGCTTTTTTTCTTTTGTCAAGGTTTTTGTTGATACCAGGATCAAAAGTTCGGAAATCTGACGCAAGCTTGCTTGCACGAAGATTTATGAACTTTGGATCCGCCAAAACATGAGTAAGTAGCCATTTTTCGAAGAAAAATGAGCGGATTACGAATGTTTTTGAGGATTGCGGGAGTACAAAGTACGGAGCAATCCGGTATCAAAGGGGCAAAATGCTTTTTGCCCCAACATCTTTTACCGAATATCGTAAACGCTTCGCAGTTTCAGACCGTCCGCAAGCTGCTCTTTTACCTGGTTCTCCCAGTCTGCAGGATCTTCCACTTTTCTTGATGCTTTGCCAAGAATCTTTACCCTCTTTTCTCCCGCACTCATATCAAAATAGTTGTCCGACAGGATCAGATCTTCGGACGCATTCAGGATCTCCACGCCTTTCGCGTAGGCTTTCGCGCTGACTACGATCTCGTCTCCCTCGATCCGATATGACAGCTGCGGATCCAGATAATGGAAGTACTTCGGATAAGAGAAGATCACGCTGCCCTCAGAGATGCAGGTATCACCCTCCCATGCCTCATAGCTTACATACTGGCCGAATACATCCACATCCGGGTATTCTTCTTTATCCAGCCATACACTGGAAAGTGCCGGCACCGTTACTTCTCGCTCCTCTGCTTTCACAACAGATGCATCGGCGTTTCGAAGTGCCCATTTTACCAGAACTTTCTTATCTTCCAGGGTCTCGTTGGTCACATTCAGGCGGATAGATTTTTCATATACAAAATGTTCACGGTTCATATTCGCTTCCGCAGTCATCCAGTTCTGTTCTTCACAGGATACCATCACCGGTGCAAAGAACCGTTTTGCATAATAATGCAGGGCTTTCCATCTTCCCTCATAATCTACCGATGCCCAGGAAGCTACCGGCCAGCAGTCATTTAACTGCCAGTAGATCGCACCCATACATCTGCCCCTGTTTCTTCGGAAATGTTCCACCCCGTACTTGATAGCTTCTGCCTGCAACATCTGGGAAGCATATAATAACGTGGTAAATTCGGTTGGATAGCGGAATGTCTGCTGTAGATAATTCAGGATCTTTCCGTTTGCGCCTGCATTTCTCTGATGTTTTTCCATAACATAAGAGAAAATGTTCCAGTCTGCCGGATCATCGGTAAAAGTTTTGATTGTCTCAAAAGACGGGAAGGACTGGAATCCAAATTCACTTGCATAGCGGAAATAGTAATTCCGGTAATCTGAGAACGGCTTGTTTCCATGCCATACATCCCAGTAATGCACATCACCACGGTTCGGATCTGACGGATCATCGAAGCATCCGCCGGAAGACGGACTTGCAGGCCAGTAGAAGGTTTCCGGATCGTATTTCTTCAGAATCTCCGGAATCACGCGCTCGTACATGAAGAGATAATCGCGCACCTCGCTCGGTTTGGTTACCCACTCGCCCTGTTTTACAAACATTTCCATCTCATTGTTACCACACCACAGTCCCAGGGATGCGTGATGACGTAATCTTTTTACATTATCAATAAATTCTTCCCGGATATTCGCCTCAAAGTCCGGTGTCAAATCATAGACTGCACATGCAAACATAAAGTCCTGCCATACCATCAGTCCCAGTTCATCACACAGATCATAGAACCAGTCTTCCGGATAGTAACCGCCACCCCATACGCGGACTGCGTTAAAGTTGGCTGCCTTACACTGTTCCAACAGTTTTCTTGTAGTTTCCGGTGTCACACGACCCAGGAGATGATCTTCCGGGATATAGTCTGCACCCATGGCAAAGATATCCTTTCCGTTCACCTGATGAGCAAAACTCTCGCCCCACTCATCCGGATGAATATCCATCGTCATCGTGCGAAGACCAATCTTTCTTGTCCATCTGTCCACCGGCTGTCCGTCTTTTGCCAGCGTTACGTTCACTTCATATAATGGCTGTTCGCCCACACCGTTTGGCCACCAGAGCTTCGGCTGTTCGATCACCAGATCCTCCGGGGTATCTTTTGCAATGATCTTTGTACCATCCGGTGCTGTCACAGTTACTTCATAGGTATAGCCATCTGCCTCTTTTCCCACCGGGATCTCTTTTCTGAGATCCTCTTTCGGGTTTCTGCTCACATCAAAATGCAGGGTTACTTTTCCCTCTTCATGTTCCTGACGGATATACACGCTGTCTATTCTGCCTTCGGTCATCGTCAGCAGATATACCGGACGAAAGATTCCCGCATCCGGCAGATGAGCACCCCAGTCCCATCCGAACATGCAGTGTGCTTTGCGGATATGCACAAAGCCATCCATCGCATCTTCACTTCCGTGTGTCGGCTGCTTTTCGTATGCTTCTTTAATATACTCCAGCGGAGAATGGAAATACACACGCAGGATATTTTCTCCTGCTTTCACCTTTCCTGTTACATCAAACTCCCAGGTTCTGTGCATGTTATATGTATTACCGATTTTTTCTTCATTCAGATAGATATCACAGATCGTATCCAAACCTTCAAAGCGAAGCCACTGTCTCTCGCCTTCCTGTGCTTCGGTTCCCTCAAACACGGTCACATACTCATAATCTTTTTCCATCAGATCCAGTGCTCTATATTCATTGTCCTTCCAGAACGGATCTTCCATCTGTCCGTTTCTTAACAGATCTGTATACACAGTTCCCGGAACCTGCGCCGGATACCACTGTGCATCGCCTGCAGTATGCATCTTCCATACCGTTGCAAACTGCTGTTTTTTCGTTGTAAAACCCTCCATATTATTGCCTCCATTTTTGTTTTCCGTAGCTGTTTTTACAGTTACTTTACTATCTCAGTGTACCATGAAGTTCCAGTGCTTTCAATTGCAAAAGTTATTTTTCTATGCAGCCATATGTTGCAGATTTTTCACATGAAAAGCACAAAAAAAGAAGCCTTTTCAGGCTTCCATTTTCAAGGCTAACCGGATGAAACCATCCTGCTTCTGCACAAGATCCAAGAGGAATCTATATCACTTGGTTGCGGAGGTAAATGATACAGTAGATCTACAGAAACAGGATTCTGTTCATCCTGTCGTTTAATCGTGCATAAATTCAAATAGTCAAGGTCTCGAAACACTACGCTCCTGTTTCGATCATTCCATAAGTTCGTGTTTTTGTAAATATATAAAAAAGATGTCTTTTCCCCGACAGAAAGCTGACATCTCATTTTTACTACAAACAGGATGTAAAACTTTACTCGGAAGTTTTAACCTTACGACATACAAGCAGGTTTCCTGACTTACAGATCAACAGTCGGCCCTCCTTCTCATACCTTGCGGTACAATGGATCCTACCGGACTTTCCTCCCTGATTACAGTGACCGGATCGCTCAGGACTCACACCTGATTCCCTCTCTCACCGACGAACTATGTTCGCAGGTGCACTTGATATGTTACTATGGAATTTATACAAGAAGTATATTAGCACTATGTTAACTTTCTGTCAATACTTTGTTTAAATGACTTATCAAAAAAAGAAGCACTCCTACTTTTTTTGCAGGAATGCTTCCCTTATCACACAAACTGATTTCGATCCACCTCATACACATACTCAATGGACTTCATCTTCTCCACCAGTTCTTCTTTTCCAATACCCTTATCCTCACAAAGAGCATCCAGACTGGAATAATAATCTCTCAGCTGCGTATTTACATAACTGAGCAACATCACCGGATCGTTCGGTATCATCTCAAAACTCCTTTATACAGACTGTACAGAAGCTGTCAACTCACCATCCGTCACATCCAGAACGATTGTATCATCCTGACCGACTTTTCCACCAAGAATCATCTTTGCAGCCAGCGTTTCCACATATTTCTGCAGATAACGTTTCAATGGACGTGCGCCATATACCGGATCATACCCACCTTCGATGATGTGGTTCTTTGCCGCAGCTGTCAGACGGATATGAATCTCCTGATCTGCCAGACGGTTGTTCAGCTCTGCCATTAACAGGTCTACGATACCACCAATATTGTCTTTGGTCAATGGTTTGAACATAATGATCTCATCCAGACGGTTCAGAAACTCCGGTCGGAAATGCCCACGCAGGTCGTTCTGTACCATCTCCGCTGCTTCCGATTTGATACTTCCATCTTCCCCAATGCCATCCAGCAGATAGGAAGAACCGATGTTGGAAGTCATGATCAGAATCGTATTCTTGAAGTCAACGGTACGTCCCTGAGAATCCGTGATCCGGCCATCATCCAGTACCTGTAACAGTACGTTAAATACATCCGGATGTGCTTTCTCAATCTCATCAAACAGTACTACCGAGTACGGTTTTCTTCTGACAGCTTCCGTCAGCTGACCTCCTTCTTCATAACCTACATATCCCGGAGGTGCTCCGATCAGACGGGATACAGAATATTTCTCCATATACTCGCTCATGTCGATTCGCACCATATTATTCTCATCATCAAACAACGTCTGTGCCAGAGTTTTTGCAAGTTCTGTCTTACCGACACCGGTAGGTCCAAGAAACAGGAATGATCCGATCGGTTTTGTAGGATCTTTGATACCGGCTTTGGAACGGATGATCGCATCGGTCACTTTCGTTACCGCTTCATCCTGTCCGATCACACGTTTATGAAGGACATCTTCAAGACCTAGAATCTTCGTTTTTTCTCCCTCGGTCAGTTTCGCCACCGGGATACCGGTCCAACGGGAAATAATTCTCGCAATTTCTTCATCGGTAACACTCTCATGTACCAGAGAAAGATCCTCATTTTTCACTTTCTCTTCTTCAATCTCCAACTGTTTTTGGAGTTTCGGCAGCTCGCCGTACTGCAGTTCCGCTGCTTTATTCAGATCATACTGCTGCTGTGCCACCTGGATCTGACGATTCAGATCTTCAATCTGTTCACGCAATGTAGAAAGTTTCTCTACAGAATGTTTCTCATTCTCCCACTGTGCTTTCTGTACGGAAAATGCATCTTTATATTCTGCCAGTTCTTTTTGCAGATCTGCCAGACGTTCCTGACTTAGCTTGTCGGTCTCTTTTTTCAGTGCTGCTTCCTCAATCTCCATCTGCATGATCTTACGTTGCTGCTCATCCAGTTCTGCCGGAAGAGAATCCAGTTCAGTCTTGATCAGTGCACAGGCTTCATCTACCAGATCGATAGCCTTATCCGGCAGGAATCGGTCGGAGATATAACGGTTAGAAAGTGTAGCTGCTGCAACGAGGGCACCATCGGTAATCTTTACTCCATGGTATACCTCATACCGCTCTTTCAGTCCACGAAGGATGGATATGGTATCTTCCACAGAAGGTTCATCTACCATTACCGGTTGGAAACGACGTTCCAATGCGGCATCTTTTTCAATGTACTGGCGATACTCATCCAGTGTGGTAGCACCGATACAGTGCAGTTCTCCACGGGCAAGCATCGGTTTTAACATGTTGCCGGCATCCATCGCACCGTCGGTTTTTCCTGCTCCGACGATCAGATGCAGTTCATCGATAAACAGAATGATTTTACCTTCGCTCTTTCTGACTTCTTCCAGAACGGCTTTCAGACGTTCCTCGAATTCACCACGGTATTTTGCACCGGCTACCAGTGCACCCATATCCAGAGCAAAAATCGTTTTATCTTTCAGACCTTCCGGTACATCGCCACGGACGATTCGCTGTGCCAGTCCTTCTACGGCTGCCGTTTTACCTACACCTGGCTCACCGATCAGTACCGGATTGTTTTTTGTCTTTCTGGAAAGAATACGAATCACATTTCGAATCTCGCTGTCACGGCCGATGACCGGATCCAGCTTCTGATTTCTCGCACGCTCTACCAAATCCTGACCGTATTTTTCCAGTGTATCGTAAGTTGCTTCCGGATTATCCGAAGTAACTCTCTGGTTTCCTCTTACAGTGCTCAGCGCCTGTAAAAAGCGTTCTCTTGTGATTCCATATTCCTGGAACAATTTTTTGATACTCGGGCTCGGATAACGGAGCATTGCCAGAAACAGATGTTCTACGGAAACGTATTCATCTCCCATGGCTTTGGCTTCGTCTTCGCCGCTTACCAGTACCTTGTTCAGGTACTGTCCGATATATTGCTGTCCGCCGGATACTTTGACTCTGGCGTTCAGTGCATTTTCCACGTTGTCCAGAAAATGTTCTTTGTTAATTTCCATCTTTTCAATCATCTTTAAGATCAGACTGTCTTCCTGATGAAGCAGATTGTACAGTAAATGTTCCTGCTCGATCTCCTGGTTACCGAAGTCATATGCGGTCTTTTCCAGGTTTTGAACAGCCTGCAATGATTTTTGCGTAAATTTGCTGATATTCATAAGCGTCCCTCCTTTTGGAACACATTGTTTTCTTTGTTCTAGTTGCAATATAACACATGTTTTAGCACTCGTCAAGAGGGAGTGCTAATAAATTTGAAATTTTTATTTTTTTCCAGACGGACGCGAAAGAGGCGGCACCGGTTGGGTGTCTGCAGCGTGGGCAGGGGAACTTTGAGCTAGTCACCAACTCCGACTATGATTCACGAGGGTCAGCTGACCCTCGCGAAAAGTCTGCGTAGGTGCCGGATCTCAAAGCTTCCCCTAACCGCCCACAAAGTGCTGCAGACACCCAACCGGTGCCGCCTCTTTCGCTGGTATTGGCTGTTTACTTTTAAATTATATTAGTACATCATTTTCGAAATAGCTGTATCATTCACGTAGTATACAGTTATTTACGAAATGATGTGCTAGTTGCTAAATTTTGTCCTTATGTTTCTAAAATCTTTTAAAACAGACTGTATAATACGTCTTCCATTATTTATATACAAAAAAGGGATACCGTATGTTCAGGTACGGTATCCCCAGCTTTGACGGATCTGTGGTAATATTTCGGTCATGGACCAGTGTTTTTTGGTGTTGGCGGGGCTGTTTGGGTCGTTGACGGTAATTGCACCGTTTTCATCGATACCGGTCAGAACGATAAAGTGACCCGTGTAGGTAAAATCACCCGGATACATGGAACAGATCAGGGGGATGCCGGACCGCAGGGCGGCAAGGATGTTTTCTTGTGTTACCGGGATGTTTTCTGCTGTGAGGCCCAGGTTGTTGGCACCTTCGGTCATCAGGGACCAGGAGGTTCCTTCACCCGGTACGTAATAACCCTCTTTTTCTGAAAACTGAGCTACGGTCAGGGGATTCCATGTTTCGGAGCCGGTCAGACCACAGGTGATCATGGACAGGCAGGTTGGACCGCAGCCGGTGACAGCAAGAAAATCGCTGCCGTAGGTTTCATACCCCCAGCGTTCATCCCACTGCAAAAAATACGGTATCTCACTGTTTTCTCTGGCAGCTTCCACTTCGGATGAAATATCTATCGTCTGATAGTGTCTTCGCTTCGGATAATTTTTTACAAAATCTGTAGCCTCCGGATATTTTTCTTCCATGTTAAGAAGACTCTCCGGAATCTGCTCGTGCTGCCGGATCCAGGTTTTCCCTGCCAGCACAACGATGCAGAATGTGGCCAGCAAACCAACGGTCCAGACTATTTTTTTCCGTGTCATATGAACTTTATGACCGCTTTGATTATGTATTTTTTGCTGTTTCCGATGGTTTGCCTGTGATGCCGCTGTCGCTGCAACGGATGTTTCCTGTTTTACCCTGTAATTGTTTACTTCCCGCAACTCACGTTTTCTTCTGGCTTTCCGCGCTCTTTCTCTTCTTATTCTGCGCCTCTTTACCAAAAAGCCGATCAGTTTCATCACAAAATACGCCAATAATGCAATGCCAAAAATAATCAATGCCCCTTCTTCTGTCAGTCCTACTGTACTGTCCAGCCAGATGAGCACTCCGACCACTGCCATCAGATACAGTAACAATTTCAATATTTTCTTTCCCATTCCCCTCTAAACCTCTTTCTGCCCGGATGGCGTTCTTTTCTCTCTTATTATAAAGAACACCACACGGGCAGACAATTACGTTTCTTTTAAGATTTTCTTATTTCTTCGTCCTCTTCTTTCCGATCCACAGAACCAGACAGGAAGAAAAGATTCCGACAAACATGCCTCCCAGCACATCGGTCGGATAATGCACACCCACATACAGGCGTGAAAATGCGATCAGTGATGCCAGGATCACTGCAGGTACACCGTATTTTTTCGGTAGAATCCGGTACAACACCAGCGCACAGGCAAACGATGCACAGGTATGTCCCGACGGGAATGAATAATCCGTCGGTTTGCCGATCAGCGGCACCAGTCCCTCTACCACTTCATAGGGGCGGGGACGTGCTACCAGATTTTTCAGACACACATTGGTGATCAGTGCACCGGCTCCCATCGACAACAGACCATACCAGCCGGCTCTTCCGATTACTGCCCGGGAACAGTTTTCATTTTTTATTGAACATTTTTCTCCGGAGATTTTGGCAAGTACAACCATCAGGATACATAATACGATCCAGAACCATCCACCGTTTCCCAGGGATGTGATTCCTTTCCAGAACCAGTTCATGCCCTCCCAGCGGAAGTGATCCTGTATCCACAAAAGAATGTTTCCATCCATATTTTTTTCACTTTCTGCTTATAATAATGATATGATGTTGGGGTCAAAAGGTATTTTGACCCCTTTGATACCGGATTGTTCCGTACTTCGTACTATCACAATCCTCAATGATATTTTGTCGTTTCAGACTTTGTCCGTATTTGCTCCGTACACATCCGCAATTTCTGCAATCGAGATATAAGCGGAGCGATCATTTTCATGAACCAGTTCTTTCATCTTCCCAACCTGAAAACGGTTTACCACGATGTACACCACTGTCTTCGGGGAATCCGAATAATATCCCTTCGCCTCGGTGATCGTCATCCCACACTCAAAGGCTTCGGAGAGTGCCGCGCAGACCTCATCCGGATGCACCGTGACGATTGTAGCCGCTTTGGATCGATCCAGACCTTCCACAATAAAGTCCACTGTCTTCAGCGCTGCCCCGTAGGTTACGATCGAGTACAGTGGAAGGATCCAGCTGTGAATCACAAATCCGCAGATAATATACAGTACCAGATTATATGCCATCACAAACGTACCCACCGTGATTCCCAGCCGTTTTGCAAAGATGACGGCGAGAACTTCGATGCCGTCCATCGCTCCTCCAAACCGAATCGCCATACCACTTCCGATACCGGAGATCAGCCCGCCAAAAATAGCGCAGAGAAGCAGATCCGATCCGGCAAGTGGCGATACGATACTTACATCCACCGGCAGTACATCTGTGATCAGCCATGCCCCGAAAGAATAGACCACCACCGTGTAAATCGCATAGATGGTAAATACCACACCCTGTTTTCTGAGTCCGTATAAAAACAGAGGAATATTCAATACCATCAAAAAGAAGGACAGTGACAGCCATTCCGGTGTCAGCTGTGACAGCAGGATCGATGTTCCGGAGATTCCGCTGTCATACAGATCCACCGGGGCAATAAACATCGTGACTCCGAAGGCATTCACCATACCTGCAATCGTGAGGAAGAGAAAGTTCTTCCATCTCAGCTTTCCAAGTTGTTGTTTCAAAGTCATGCATAAACTCCTTTCATTTTCCGTATGTGCTGTTTCTTCTCATTTTCCTTCGCTTTTCCTTTTTCTTCCCGTTGCCATACCTGATACCGCAGCCAATCTGTTTTCCGTTATTCAGGCAAATCTATCATTCATTTTTTAACACAAACTGTTCAACAGCATAAGCAACGCCGTCTTCCTCATTCGACTTTGTGATAAACGCTGCCTTTTTCTTCGTCTCTTCATCTGCATTCGCCATGACGACCGGAAGTCCGGCCATCTCAAGCATGTTCCAGTCATTTGGCGCATCGCCGCATGCCATGATTTCTTCCCTTTTGATACCGAGGATCTTTCCCAGTGCCACCAGCGCGTTCCCTTTTCCAGCCCTGCCGGAAATAATTTCAATATTAAACGGTGTCGCATGGCAGATACTCAGATTCGGAAACATCTGTTGCAGTTCCTTCTCTCTGCAGTCCCGTTCTCTTGTATCGGCAAAGATCAGATGCAACTTTTCCATTCCGATCTTTTCCTCCCGGATCTTCTCTGTCAGATACTTCCGGCGTGTCCGGGTACTTCGGATGTACCGCTCCATCGCAGGACTCATCGATTCATGTTTCACAAAATGATACGTTTCTTCCTCAACATAAATATTACCGGCAAAATATGTTTCCCAGTTACATGATTCTCCTGCCCACTGTTTCATCACTTCGATCACCTGCAATGCGACCTCCCAGGGAATCAGTTCTTCATATACCGTCTCCCCGGAAGGAATACGGATAATGCGGGCTCCGTTGGAAGTCAGTGCGTATTCCACACCGGGAATCTCCAAAAATGCACCCGGAAGTCCGATTTCCGGTCTTCCGGTGGCCGGAAGCACAATGCATCCCTGACGGATCGCCTCTTTCAGCACACTTCTGGTATGCGTGCTAATCTCTTTATTGTTATTAAATACCGTTCCGTCCAGATCCAGTCCGACCATGCGAATCTTCGGTTTCATATGTTCTGTCTCCTTTTCTCGGTTGCAACCGTTCTGTACCCCGACTGTCTGTTGCATAGTTACTTCCCATTCTCTCCACGCACCAGCCATCCGCATGCACCCAGCCCGGAATACTCCATTAGTATCTCCCAGCCACACACTGCCATCTGCCGGATCTGTGCTGAATCCCAAAGTTCATCCGTAGCGATCCCGTCTTCTCCCTGGAAGGCCAGATGGGCGTCCTGCGGATTATCGTTTTCGCTTTCCTGTAAAAGTTCCTGTAAAAAGTACATCGGTGTAGCATATCGTTTGCTCAATTCCTCATTTCGATAGGTCAGGAAATCCTTCTCGAGCAGGTATTCCCGCTGTCCCTTTTTATCGGTAAAAGAAACCGCTGCCGGCTGAAAATAGGGCTGCGCGATCCGGAAAATCTCCTGCCGTTTCTTACAGTATGCACCGGTTCGTTCATCTCTCGGTGCCCAGCAGCAGAGCACACCAAGAATCAGATGTGCCGTCTGCTTCTGTTCTTCGGACAGTTCCACCGGTCTTCTTTGCATCCTCTTCCCTGTTTTTCCCGAAACCACTTTCGACTTTTCTTCCTGTAACCCGGCTTCTGTCTGCTCCGCTTCACCGGCTGCACCTTCCGAAGTTTTCGCATCTGCCATAGTTTCCAGATCTTTCCCTGTGAATTCTTCTGTCTCCGCTTTCGTAACAATTTCTATATCTTCAATGCTTATTGCATCTGTCTTAGCCTCTTCCTCCGGTTCTTTCCTCAGCAACAGCCATCCCATACCGGAAAATGCTGCCTCTGCCAGTGCAATTTCCCGGTCCAGATTTCTCTCGATCTCACGGATTTTCTTCAGACATCTGCTGTAATCTTCCTGTTTTTTCATGGACAACTGCGGCAGAATCAGCTTTTCCACCTCGGCGGCACGAATCGGACGTTTTCGGTTATCGCCCTCTTTTCTGGCTCCGTAGAGAACTTCACTCATACAGGACTGACTCAGATAAGCATATAAGGCTTCCGGCAGAATCTGCCCCTGATCCGGCACAATACGCAGCACACTACGATCCAGATACAGTGGATCTTCCACCCGATCTACCAGAATCAGCTTTCCATTTCGAAGAAGGATATCTCCCGGGCAGACGCGGTATTTCTCTTCGATCGCCCAGTCTGCACCAGCATTTACCTCCGCTTTTTCTCCTGCATGGAGTCCTGTCAGATAAGTCTTCCGAAAATTCTCCAGACGCACACAGGGGAATTCTCCGTTTGGCTCTTCATTTTTCGGAATACCGGTTCCTACCGGTTCTTTCAGATAGTTGCGAAGTCTCGCCTTTTCTCCGTATCGCAGCTGAGAGGCAAAGATTCTCTGAAATAATACCTGTTCATACTGTTCCATCCGGCTTCGCATCTCTTCTTTTTTCAGCTTGATCTCTTCAAAACGCCGCAGCTTATCCACAATCTCCTGCTGTTTTTCCAGACTGTCCGGCACATAGATTCTGTACTGTCCCAGGGTTTTTCTGCTGATCAGCGCCATCGTGGTCTGATTGGACAGTTTGCGGATCTCTTCCGCATGATACCGGAGTGCATAATATCCGTACAGTGGCAGCACCCGGGTCTCATCAAAGATCAGGGATACGATCTGCTGATTCGTGGCAAGTTCCCGGCCGGCGATTCCTACTTTTCCGACTGTACCGACGATGGAAAATAACACACTGTTTTCCGGTACCAGATTAACCTTTTCTTTTCCTTGTTCGGACAGGTATTCCGCTGTCTCCCGGATATAACCCTGATCCAGATTTTCAATCTTGACCCATGGTGTTCCGGTCTCTGCATAGTATTCCTTCTGCTCCCGCTCTGGCGTTCTTCCGGAGATCAGCCGGGCGAGAGATTCCAGTTTGTACATATTTTTCTTCTTACTCATAGTCCCCCGCCATCTCCATCAGTTCCTGTACTTTCTTCATCGTATCGGTTTCCAGATCTGCCAGTTCTTTCAAAAGCTGTGCCGGAGATTCGGTCACAACCGTCTCCTGCTCTTTCCATGGTTTGTATCTTCCCGCAGACAGATTATTGTCATTTTTGGCGATCGTATCCAGACTTGCAAACCAGCAGGATTTTTCTTCCCAATGTGCCGGAACCGGATTTTCCCACTGGTTGTGCGCAGCAGCTTCCTTCAACTGATGCTTCCACTGATCTGCCAGTTCTTTCCGGTTCTCCCATGATGTCAGCATTGCCGGAATGTCATCCACCCCGGTACTTTCCTGGCGACGATCCAGGCTGTATCCGAGATTCTGAATCTCATAGAACCATACCGGCTGCTCTTTGTCAATCTCTTCTTCTCTTGTAAAGATCAGAACCGAAGCCTTACTTCCTGTATAGGGTAAAAATGCTCCCGCCGGAAGGGAAATGACTCCCTGGATCTGGTAGTCATTTAACAGATACTGGCGGACTTTCTGCTCTGCATCGTACATAAACAGGGTTCCCTCGTTGACTACCGCGATCACCATGCCCTGCTTTTTCACATGATTCATCAGCATCTGCATGTATTGCAGCTGTGCTTTTCTGGTACTGATCCAGTACCGGTCCTGGTCTTCGATCGGCAGTTCCCCTACCGGTGGATTGGTCACGATCAGATCGTATTCCTCGTAGGTCGGCACTTCCCCTTCCGGTGTGCGCTCCCCGGTTTTATCAATGCGGTCGGCTTCCAGCGGATCTTCCCGACGGATTCCCTCCATACCGCCGCCATGATAAAACTGCAGCATCCGGGCAATCTGCCACTGACTTTTCTCTTCTTCACATCCGTATAACTGCCACTGTGGATACTGTCTGTGGGCTGCTGCAAGAAAACCGCCGGTTCTTGTCGCCGGATTCCAGACTTTTTCGATATTACGACCATCTGCCAGCCGGATCAGTGCTTCCGTAAGGTTCTCCGGCATCAGAAACAGTCCTGTAGTTCCCCAGGCATACATCTGACGGAGCATCTCTTCAAGCAGCGCGCCGAACAGATGTGGCATCCCTTCTTCCCAGTCACAGTGGTCAGCTGTCCAGTCAATAAGTTTACATAATTCTTTCATCCACAGACTGTTTTCTTCCAGTCTTGCAGTTTCCATAAAATGTCCCTGCTCCACCATGGAAGAACAGTACTGTACCTGATACTGCAGCTGCCAGCTGCGCTGACCATCCTCCACTTCTTCCTCTCCCGGTATCCATTCCATTGGGAATCCGGCAAACGGAAAGCTCTCCTGCAGGCTGACCCTCTTCTGTGATTCGATAAACAGGCGGACATACATCAGATATCCCAGCTGCTCCACCAGACGCAGCGGCTTTTTTTCCTGCTCCGCTTTCAGTGTTTTTAAAAGTTCCTGTATTTTTTCTCTTACTTCTGTTTTGGTTGTGTTTTTTTCCATACTATACTCCTGTTTTCCACATACCGGTTGGAAATCGTGATTTTTTCCACCATCCACTCCTGGTTTTCCACTCCGTCTTCTATCGTAAGCACTGCCAATGTCAAAGGTGCGCCGAACCGCGGTCTGCCGCAGCTTCCCGGATTCAGCCAGAGTCTTCCGTCGATTTCTTCCACGGTAAACTTATGACTGTGCCCGAAGACAACCACCTGTACACCGTCCAGGTCCCAGGAAACATCTTTTCTGTCATGCACCATGAAAAAGGAAACACCAGCCTGACAAAACCGTTGTGTTTTCGCGATGCGCTCCGCCCATCCCCGGTCGTTATTTCCACGTACCAGATAAAAAGGGGCATTTGGTTTCAGATGCATCCAGAGCTGATCCAGTGTCTGACTGTTATCCACATCTCCGGCATGCAGGACCACATCGCAGGAAGCGGTCAGCTCCAGAACCGGTGGATGTAATTTTCCATGAGTGTCCGATATGATCCCGATTTTCATTCTTCCATCCTCCTGTCTCCTATACCACTGAAAATTTCCTTATTGATCTTTAACAAATACTATCAAGTATATCGATTTTCTACTCTACACCCATCTTTTTGCAGATATCGTTCAGGCAACAGCGATCACAGTACGGTTTGGTTCTTGCCGTGCAGATCTCTCTTCCATGCATCACCAGCCGATGGCAGAAATCGCTTCCCTCTTCTGGTGGAACCAGCTTCCACAGTTCCATCTCTACTTTCTTCGGTTCCTTGATTCCGTCCACCAGACCCATCCTGTTGGTCAGGCGAATGCAGTGGGTGTCAGTCACGATCGCCGGTTTTCCAAAGACATCCCCCATAATGAGGTTCGCACTCTTTCTTCCCACACCCGGAAGTTTTAACAGCGCATTGAAATCATCCGGTACTTTCCCGTCATATTCATCCCGCAGCATCTTCATACAGGCACTGATGTCACGCGCCTTGCTTTTTCCCAGTCCGCAGGGACGGACAATCGCCTCGATATCTTCCACATCTGCTGCCGCCAGTGCTTCCACACTGGGATATTTTTCAAACAGTCCCTCCACGACCACATTCACCCTGGCATCGGTACACTGCGCTGCCAGCCGCACGCTCACCAGCAGTTTCCACGCCTGGTCATAATCCAGGGTGCACGCCGCATCGGGATATTCTTTCTTCAACCGCTCTATAATCTCCAGGGTTCTCTGTTTTTTTGTCATTTTCTCCCTCCTGAAAATTTATCTTTTTGTAACTGCTTCATAGCTTCACTCTTTCCACTCACCATACAGTTACACCTGTTTTAATCATTTTTCTGCGGATTCCTTCCTATTTTCCCGCTGAATAGTTCTATTTTAACATACTTTGCCCCCTCTGAAATCCCCAGATTCTATTTTTTCTCATCAACTTTCTTTTTAACTGTCAAAATGCGTTTTCCTCTACCATTCTTCTCATTGCTTTTGTTCATCTTATCTCTTTACATTTTGGATTCTCAGGCAGTATAATAAACTGCACTTGTAATAAAAATCGGATTACCAAACAGTTACAGAAAACATTTATACGGAGAATCAACATGAGTACAAATAAGAAAGCATTATTTTTTGATATCGACGGAACCATCTTAAGTGAAGTCACCGGTAAGATCCCCGAATCTGCCTCTGCTGCCCTGCAAAAAGCCCATGATCTCGGACATCTTTTATTTATCAACACCGGACGGACCATCTGCTGTCTGCCGCCGATGATCTGTCGGCTGCCGTTCAGCGGTTATCTGTGTGGCTGCGGAAGCTATATTGTATACAGCGATGAGGTGCTCACCTCCACGCAGATCCCGAAGGAGCGTCAGGCGGAGATCATCCGGCAGGTGAAAGCAGCAAATGCAGGACTGCTTCTCGAGGGAAAAGAGGACTGCTACCGTTCTTCGCATATTACCCGGTTTGCAAAGCTGGAGGGAACCTGCCGTTATCTCGCCACACTGGGACTGACCAAAGAACACTATATCGAGAGCGGACTTTGCGACTTTGACAAATTCGTCATCTACACCGATGAGCAGACCGATACCGACACCCTGTTCCCTGCACTGGCAAAAGATATGGATCTGATCGACCGGCTGGGCGGTATCTATGAAGTTGTGCCGAAAGGATATTCCAAAGGAACTGCCATTGATTTTATCCTGAAACACTTCGGACTGGGACTGGATGATGCTTATGTCTTCGGTGACAGCAGTAATGACCTTGCCATGTTTACTTATGGTAAACACACCGTGGCTCTGGGGCATCACGACCCTGTGCTCGATCCGTATACGGAATATGTCACAGATACTGTGGAAAATGACGGACTGATGAAAGCAATGGCTCATTACGGACTGATCTGATTCACCCCCCTTCTGGCTCGTTGCCCTCCCCGTTCACTATTGTGGCAGTCGTCAAGGTCTTGTGCAAGCCCGGACTTTGCCTCATTACCCGCGTATATACCAAAATCCGCCCGACAGATTTTCTCTGTCAGACGGATTTTTGCTTTTATTTATGCATTTTTAATGCTCTTAATCTTATATTTTCTCTGGTATTCCTCGGTGAACGGGTTCTGTTCCTCGCGGTCTTCCACTTCCAGATACGGTCTGTGGTGTCCCACATAACGATATGCCGGACGGATGATCTTACCGGCGTTGACCAGTTCCTCCAGACGGTGTGCGGACCATCCTGCCATACGGGAGATCGCAAAGATCGGGGTGAACAGCTCTCTCGGGATGCCAAGCATCGTGTAAACGAATCCACTGTAAAAATCGACATTTGCACATACCGGTTTGAATAGTTTTCTCTTGTGCATGATCAGTTCACCTGCAATCTCTTCCACTTTCTCATACAGGGCAAATTCTCTGGTCTTTCCTTTTTCTTCTGCCAGGAATTTTGCATAACGTTTCAGGATCACTTCACGCGGATCGCTCAGTGTATATACCGCATGTCCCATACCATAGATCAGGCCTGCATGGTCAAAGACCTTCTTATCCAGAATATCATTCAGATAATCTCTCAGAGATTCTTCATTTTCCCAGTCCGGGCAGTTTTCCATGATCTTTTCAAACATGTCCTGAACTTTCAGATTGGCACCACCGTGTTTCGGTCCTTTCAGGGAACCGATAGATGCCGCTACAGCAGAATAGGTATCCGTTCCGGAAGATGTTACCACATGATTGGTAAATGTGGAGTTGTTACCACCACCATGCTCTGCATGAAGAACCAGTGCAATGTCCAGAACTTTTGCTTCCAGTTCGGTAAACTGACCGTCTTCACGAAGCATATACAGGATATTCTCGGAAAAGCTGTACTCTTTCTTCGGGTTTTTGATCAACAGGTTTTCATCCTGACGGAAATGCCGGTAGGAATGATAAGAATATACAGCGATCAGCGGCATTTTTGCAATCAGCTGCATGGACTGGCGCAGGGCATTTTCCACGCTGGTGTTATCCGGATTATCATCGTAGGTGTACAGAGTCAGCACACATCGCTGCATGGCATTCATGATATTTTCGTTGGATGCTTTCATGACAACATCACGGATAAAACGGTTGTTCAGATTCATCATATCCGACAGCAGATCATTAAACATCGCTGACTGTCTTGCGTTCGGGATACGTCCGAACAGCAGTGTATAGATGACTTCCTCGAAGCCTTTTTTTCTTTTCTCCAGGCTCGCCACCATATCCGCTACGTTATATCCCTGGAAAAATAACTGTCCGTCTGCCGGGATCTTTCTTCCGTCTTCATACGTATAACCGACAACGTCCGAGATCTCTGTCAGACCGGTCAGTACACCTTTTCCGCTGGAGTCACGCAAACCTCTTTTTACATCATATTCCTGATACAGGTTCTGATCGATCCGGCCGGATGCCAGACAGTACTGTAACAGTTCGCTAAACTCTCGTTTATGTTCTTCTTCTATGTTCAGAAATTCTTCTGCTCCCATGGGAATTCCTCCTTGTTTCTCTCTATTTTTCCTGCTCTTACAGATTCTCAGCGATTGCTTTGATAAATCCTTCACTGTTTAATACGGTTGGATCTTCCATGGTTGTGATCAGAGCCAGGTCTTTTGTCATCTTTCCTTCTTCGATGGTGCGGATGGTCGCTTCTTCCAGACGATCTGCAAAATCCATCAGTTCTTTGTTGCCATCCAGTTCTCCACGTTTTCTCAGGGCACCGCTCCATGCAAAGATGGTTGCCACGGAGTTTGTGGAGGTCTCTTCCCCTTTCAGGTGTTTGTAGTAGTGACGCTGTACGGTTCCGTGTGCAGCTTCGTATTCGTAGTAGCCGTCCGGAGATACCAGTACAGAGGTCATCATCGCCAGAGAACCGAACGCGGAGGACACCATATCGCTCATTACATCGCCGTCATAGTTTTTACATGCCCAGATGTAGCCGCCTTCTGATTTCATCACACGGGCTACGGCATCATCGATCAGGGTATAGAAATAAGTAATGCCTGCTTCCTCGAATTTTTCTTTGTAGTCCGCATCAAAGATTTCCTGGAAAATATCTTTGAATGTGTGGTCGTATTTTTTGGAAATGGTATCTTTGGTTGCAAACCACAGATCCTGTTTCGTATCCAGTGCATAGTTAAAGCAGCTTCTTGCAAAGCTCTCAATGGAGTTGTCCAGGTTGTGCATGCCCTGTGCCACGCCAGGTCCTTTGAAATCAAAGACCAGTTCTTTTGTCTGGGTTCCGTCTTCTGCGGTATAGACCAGTTCCACTTTTCCAGGTCCCGGAACTTTCATCTCGGTGTTTTTATACACATCGCCATATGCATGTCTTGCGATGGTGATTGGTTTTTTCCAGTTTTTTACGCACGGCTCGATACCTTTCACAACGATCGGAGCACGGAAAACGGTTCCGTCAAGGATCGCACGGATGGTTCCGTTCGGACTTTTCCACATTTCTTTCAGATCATACTCAGTCATACGTGCGGCGTTTGGAGTAATGGTTGCACATTTGACTGCAACACCGTATTTCTTGGTTGCCATGGCTGCATCGATGGTTACCTGATCATCGGTCTCGTTTCTGTGTTCCAGACCCAGATCGTAGTATTCGGTTTTCAGGTCGATGTAAGGAAGCAGCAGATCATCTTTGATCATCTTCCACAGAATTCTTGTCATCTCGTCTCCGTCCATCTCTACCAGTGGTGTTGTCATCTGAATTTTACTCATTTCTTATCTCCTCCTGTTTATTCTTTTATTTTATTCTGCTTTTTGTCTTTCGAACCGTTTGAGGTTTCTGGTTTTTCTCTTTTACAGATTTTATTGGTATCTTTCAGTGCAGATCCAGGTTTTCGATTACATGCTGAATATGTTCGTTTGCCAGCTGCTCTGCCAGATCTCCATCTCGTTGTCTGATTGCTTCCAGGATCCTTTTATGTTCTTTCACGGATTCCTGCGCACGGTGTTCTGTTTTTACGGAATGGGAGCGCGCCATTTTCACATAATGAAGAAAATCGGTCAGCACGTGTTCGAGCATCCGGCTTCCCGATGCCCGGTACATGATCTCATGAAATCTTCCATCCAGCCGGACCATCTGCTTGCTCTCCGGCTTCTTTACATGAAATTCAGATAAAAGGATTACCTCTTCCAATTCTGCCAGTTCTTCTTCTTTGATTTGTTCTGCCGCTTTTCTCGCCGCCAGGCCTTCCAGTCTTGCCCGCATATGATAGATGTCTTCCACATCTTTCCGGGAGATGCCGATTACTTTGGCACCACGGTTGGGTGCGATCTCCACCAGACCTTCCAGATCCAGCTGCCGCAGGGCTTCCCGCACCGGTGTCCGGCTGACTCCCAGTTGTTTCCCCAGGGTTGCTTCTTTCAGTTCTTCACCGGGAGTGTAGTTTCCGGATAAGATGTCGTCCCGGATCCGGTTGAAGATCTGGCCCCCCAGGGATTGTTCCTGATATTCCATAGTTGCCTCCAGATTGATTCTGTGCTTTTATTCTTTTTTGTATTGCATGCTTGTATTTTTGTATCTTTGTATGATTGTATACAATTATACAGGATATGTCAACAGGGAATTGAAAGAAATAATTGTTGGAGGGATTTTTCAGGGCAAATTTTTCAAGGCGAATTTTTCAAGGCGGACGCATCAGGCAGGGATTTGCTCTGCTGGCAGCGTGGGCAGGGGAACTTTGAGCTAGCCGCTAACTCCGGCTATGATTCACGAGGGTCAGCTGACCCTCGCGAAAGCCTGCGTAAGCGTCGGATCTCAAAGCTTCCCCTAAGCGCCCACAAAGTGCTGCCTGCAGAGCAAATCCCTGCCTGATGCTGTTCTTGGCTGAAACTATAGAAACCGAAATCTTGTAAATTCAAATTACCATGATATTGGGGGCAAAAGGTATTTTGGCTACTTACTCATGTTTTTTGCGGATTTCTTATTTCTGTCTTATATAGATAAGCATATAACAAAAAGAAATAGCATCACCCTGAACCGACCCCCAGAAGTTAGACCCAAAAATCTAACTATTGGAGGTCGGTTTT
>ERZ1673747.831-NODE-831-length-39140-cov-14.110810_pt1 | contig 39140 bp, 39 predicted proteins | sample MGYA00580220_ERZ1673747 | MGnify/ENA primary metagenome ERZ1673747 (study PRJEB41218, sample SAMN15661769) | gut metagenome | host: Homo sapiens | place: Canada: London | collected 2015-08-20/2019-03-30 | study: EMG produced TPA metagenomics assembly of...
CGGGCGGATTCGGGACTTTAACCCGTTAGAAACGTGCGCCGCTAGGCGCACAACATAAAAATAAGCGTGGAGCCCGGTATGTCCAGGCTCCACGCTTATTAGAATGCCGCTCTGTAAATCTCCACAATATCGTCCTTGCTAAGCGGTACAAACGATCCCTTTGAACCCTCGCAGGCCTTCTTTGCCATCACCTCAAAGTTTCTGTCGTCTGTGATTCCCACAGCTCTTAGATTTGCCGGAATGCCCATTGTCTCAAAGAAGAATTTCTTCAGTGCATCAATGCCTGCGTGTGCAAGTGCATAGTCATCATCACCGGAAAGTCCCCAGACATTTTTTGCAAACTCCACAAACATCGGAAGTGTGTCGTCATTTAGTATGTGCTCCATCCACGCCGGTGTGAGTATTGCAAGTCCCTCTCCGTGAGTAATATCATAGAAAGCGCTCAGCTCATGCTCCATAGGATGTACGCACCATGCCGGTGAGCAGCCATCGCCCACAACGCCGTTGATTGCATGTGTGCCTGCCCACATCAGGTTGGCTCTGGCCTCGTAATTATCAGGCTGTGCGAGAGCAGCCGGTCCATTTTTAATCATTGTACGTAACAATCCCTCCGCCATAAATTTCTGGCAGTCAGCATTCTCCATAGAAAAATAATTCTCCATTGTATGGCTCATCATATCTGCGGTTCCTGCTGCGGTCTGTTTTTTTGATACCGAAAAAGTATATTCAGGATTTAATATTGACATTGTTGGCACCATATACGGTGATCCTGTTCCCCATTTTTCATTTTTAGACATATCAGAGATAACAGCAAAAGGATCCATCTCTGTTCCTGTTGCGGAAAGAGTAAGCACATCAAATATCGGAAGTGCCGCCTTGACCTTTGAGCCATCAAGCACCAGATCCCATGCATCACCATCATACTTTGCACCTGCTGCAACAACCTTTGAGCAATCAATTGTACTGCCGCCTCCTATTGCAAGCACCATGTCGATACCCTCATTTTTACAGATTTCAACACCCTTTCTGACTGTCTCAATCTTTGGGTTTGGCTCCACTCCGCTAAGCTCAAACACGGTCAGTCCCGCATCCTTAAGGATCTTCATTGCGGTATCGTAGAGACCGTTTTTCTTTATAGAGCCGCCTCCGTACACTAAAAGCACCTTGCTGCCATATGCCTTAAGCTCTGATAAGTTCGAAATGGTATCCTTTCCGAAATGGATTTTTGTTGGAATGTTGAATGTGAAATTGTACATATATAATACCTCCTGCTAAATAATAATATTTTTTAATCTCTCCATATCATCTGCATCGGGATGCGACAAAGCCTTGTCAAAATTTTCAATCAGCGCATCAATATTATCCGGATGCTCTGGGTTTTCTTTCATTTTCACATAGCGTTCCCTCACAGACTGTGGCATTTTGCCCTGGCACATATATTCTCCTACAATAGTGTTACTTGAATCAATGGCGCTTTTAACATTGCCAAGAATCCTTTGAAAATATGCATCACTTCCTCCAAAACCGGCTGTTCCGAACAGAAATATCTTCTTATTTTTCAATTTAGATAAGAAATCTAATGTATCGCTATCCGCGTTTCCCTTGTCCGTCCAAAATCCAATGTATAGCAATTCGGATTCTGTCCCCTGCGCATCAGCCGTGCCAAAATAATCACAGCTCTCCTTTGGCAGTATTTCATGAATTTTATCAGCCAGCTTACGTGTGTTGCCTGTCATACTACTGAATACTATAGAATAATTTTCGTTGTACATGCAATATCCTCCTTTAAATTGAACTAATTCTCGTATCATAATTTCTCTCAGCATCCGATCAACACTTTTTTTCCGCAAAATGCAAATCCGTAATGCTTGATATTATTCTCAGATATTCCCCTGTCCAGCAATTGAGTATCATAGTTTTTCTCATCAATTTGTCTGAGCGCTGCCGCAACCGTATCTTCGAGTCCACTTTCTTCACTGTCATCAAACACCTTAAACTCCATAACAAATGCGTCACGTCCCTTCTCCCTCGGAACCAGAACTACATCATATCTTCCAAAGCCACTTTCACGATTTGAAAGGACTTCATAATTATCACGTATATCAACCAAAAGTCCAAGCACAAAGCCATGATAAAAACGCTCCGGCTGACTACGGTCTGATGGATGATTGCCTGTATCAAAACTACTAAAAGTAGACATCGCCACATCATTCATATACACGTTCATTGCTTTTACATCCCCACTAAATAAAGCCTTCACAAATTCATTATAGTTGGATGATACATCCGCAAACCATCCTTTGAACAGATTAGAAAACATACTTATAGTCTCAAGATTCGTTATACTAAGTCTATACCAGGGCTCAAGAGTAATTCCCTTATGGACAATGCTATCAACCTTCAGATACCCACTCGCCAGAAGAAGGCTCCATATAGCGCTCTCATCTTTTTCGAGCCGGTTGAATACTATCTGTTCATCAAAATTAACCTCAATACTCTTTCCATTAACCAGACTTTCCATGAGGCTCTTTATCTCTGCAGATGATTCCTGTATAAGTCTGCTTATAAGAGCATTGGAGCTGGTAGCAGCCCAATAAGGCTTTAACTTTTTTTCTTTCAGGAAATTAGTGATAGACCATGGATTATATATATCTTTGAGCGAACCAAAGGTAAATCCATCATACCACTGCTTAACAACAGCTTTTTTATCACTCATGCCATACTTTTCAATCGACTCAAAAACCTCTTTCTCAGTAAAACCAAAGCAATCAGCATATTGCTCTGATGTAGTCGTAACAACTACCAGGTTATTCAGATCTGAAAAAACAGACTCTTTTGAGACTCTCGTAATTCCTGTCATTATTGCACGTTCCATATATGGGTTGGTCTTAAAAGTAGAGTTCAGCAATCCTCTCATAAAATTAACGAATTCATCCCAATATCCATGAATGTAAGCTTCCTGCATAGGTGTATCATATTCATCAAGTAGAATAATAACCTTCTTCTTGTAGTACTCGCTTAAAAAATATGACAGATCTTTAAGGGAATCCTGAGCTGTTACATCATCAATCCTATCTGTCATGTCTGACAGCTTACGCCTGTCAGCTACTGTGAAATCAGGATAATCCATCAGATAACGATACTGCCTGTATACATCCGCAATTATCTTCTTAACCTTCTGTACCGCATCCTTATAATTTCCCTGCTTTACATCAGCAAAGCTTATAAATATAACAGGATATGCTCCCTGTAGCTTGCGGTATTTTACGCTGTTCCATATAGAAAGTTTCTCAAAAATCTCACTTTTTTCCGAATAATGATTTGAGAAAAAATAATTAAGCATACTCATATTCAGAGTTTTTCCAAAGCGACGTGGTCTGGTAATAAGCGTGATGTCATCCGCACTCTCCCACCATTGCCTGATAAAATCAGTCTTATCTATATAAAAATAATTGTTTTCACGAAGGTATAGAAAATCCTGTTTTCCGATGCTTATAGTCTGTGCCATACTTTCTTCTCCTAAAATCATATATGCCTATTATATAATTCTTTTGAAACGATTACAAGCAAAGAAAGATACCGCTTACGATTGCCGAAAAAAGAAAGGCTATATTTTCTTTCAACCCTATCTGTCAATAGTTAGCTGATTCTCAAATGTTCGCTAACTGATTCATAAAACTTAAACAATTGAATGTCTTTATAGTCTATTCCTACAATCATAAATGCATTCATAAAAATAAATGGAAATCCATTTATATTCAAGCACAACCTATTAATTGAATATTCCTCAGCAAATACTGCCACAATTAACACCAAGAAAAATATAGAAAATCTACCAAATAAGTGCTGTATTTTTATCGTTTCCATATAATACCTCATACCTCTCAATAAAATCCAGTTATAGTCCATTATTTTCTCAAACTTATTTTTTAAGCCATCCTAAAAACATGAGTTTTCGTGTACACAGCTTCGTTCATTTCATATGTCACATGGTAATTATATTTTTCTTAACAAATCACGAATATTTAATAGATATAAACAACATAAATATGCGGATAGTATTAAAACTTGAAATCGAGCAGTATCCCTTTGAGCAAAAACAAATATATTTATTCCTATAACAAATGACACATCGCAAACTATTTCATAAACAAAATTAGATTTAATTACTTTTAATCTCGCAAAATTAAAAAATAAAAATATAAGATTCAATATAACATAAACCATTACAAAATTTATCCCAAATTTGTATTCATCAGTAAATATATTTATTATATCTATAATAAATTTCCCACCAAAAAGAAGTATTGTCCAAGACGCAGATAATGTAATCCACAAATATTTCTTTATATTATCATCACACTTAATCGATTTGTCTCTATTAAAAAACATAGTGATTCGATTATATATATAATTACGTATATCCGTTTCAGACTCAATAACACTTTTTCTATTGTTAATATCTATTTGATTATTTTCTATATTTACTTTATGCAAAAAATAAATCCAGACTATCAAATTTATAATAATAATAATAGACGCTATATTTTTCAAAAAATCAATCTCAAAAAAGTCATTCAATATATTTATTCTACATAATAAAATAATAAATAAAATGCTATACCACATACAAAACTCTATTGTTCTAATATGCTGTTTTACATTTATTAAAATCATTAAGCTAAACAATAAACATAATAATGATATAAAGTCATCTACGTATTTGAATTTAAAACACTTATAAAATGCATTATAAAATGTTAATATATTCACACCACTTATTATTGCACTTGCTATTGCTATATTTCTGTTAATACATTTTCCTTTTCTACTATATACTTCTTATCAATTTTTCGTTCAAAGCAGGCAAATTCCTTTTTACTGAAAAATAACATAGTCAATGTAATTTCTTCATCTTTTGTTTTCGATATTGTGATCCATGTCTTATGATAACAATCAAGACCTAGAATTTTCTGAAGGTTTTCTCTTAGTCTGGCACTATTTTTTATTTGATTTACTTCCTTGTTAAGTACTAATACAAATCCTATATTTCCAAATAAACTGTAGATATCCATATTTTTTCTATCTGAAAACCATATTATTGGTGTAAAAATAGCCAACAACATACATGCTGCTAAATTTAAGGATATAAAATCATCACTTACATTTATATCTAGTGCTAATATTACTAATAAACACGCCCATGAAAGTATATTCACAGCTGCCAATATCTTCCACAGAATATTAATTCTTTTCGTCTTTACTAAATAGTATCCCGCAATAAAAATAAGAGCTATGTACATTCCTTCAACAATCTCTTTATTCAAATTCATTACTCCCTTCATGTACTTTAAAATTAATAAAGTAGGTCACACGAACGACACTTTCTTGTCATGAATGGCATGTTTTTACCTTGCTTTCTAAAAATATTCAATTGCCATACCATTTTGTTTTTTTACTAGAAAACTGTTAAAAACTATTATTTCAATAGGTAACACAGCTAAAATGATATACGAAAAGATTCGTGTTATTAATGGCAATCCCATAAACATTGACGGATACAATATTCTAATCACTATTTCAATAATAATTAATATCGCTCCCAACAAAATTCTCCCTTTTTTAAATAATATATCTATTTTGCTCCAATTTGTTTCTTCACTGATTTTTCTATAACGCCATTCACTTTGAATGATTCCAATTAACATTCCACCGAAAATCACAAATGGATAATATGGATGCTCTCCACTAGCAATTGTTGCCACCACAAAAAATAGATCAATCACACCTGTGATTAAGTGAATTATTTTCCGGCTCCATCCATTCAAGCGAAAAAACAATGTATATTCTCCAATTAAAAAATTAAGGGGAATCAGGATCGTAATAAGTCCTGACTTTTCGAAATTCAAGTATTCCATATCACTTACCTCTTATATAAGATGATTAAATGGTCAAAAGGTATCATCGATGCATGGCCGCTGCACAGTCTGTTGCATCATGCTGCTTTATAAATGTGTATCGCATTGTTTCCCTTTCGTATGCTATATATTAAAAGCTTATTTTCTAATTTCTTCTGTCTAACAAAGCCTCATTTTTAGAAGCAAATCTTATAAAAAAACTGTTTGGCAACTCTGTATTTTTAAAAATCACAATATAAAATATTATAAGAATCAATTTTGTTACGTTTGATACATTTTCTACATTAACCAACAAAATATCATCCCACTTATAACCAAGAACACTGCCTATAGAACTCGCCAATACATTAAATGCAATAAAAATAAGTAAAAATTGTCTACTCCATATATTTTTTGTCCAAAAAGATTTTATATATTTACGTGATAGTATCAGCACAATAACAGAAACTACTATAAGAACAATGCAAACTAATGGTTTCTTATAAAGTTCAAATATATACTGCAAGCTAAACATGTTTATTAAAATCCCCATGCCGCGTCCGCCAAATATTCCCGATTCATTCAATTCACATTCAATTTTCTTGATTTCTGATATCATAGAAATATAATACACTGCATAAAATATCAAACATCCAATTAATAATAAGCTAATATTCTGAAACTCATCTCCGGACGTTGTCTTGTCTAATATATAGTAACTAGTTATACCTAGTCCCCATATAATAAAATGTACGATATATTTTTTCACTCTTCACCCCTGCATTTTTAGAATGATCATAATAAATATTACAGCTATGATCTGACATACTGTTCCTATAATATTAAATTTCCTGCTATTATGAGCTTCCAATATGTCTTTTTTTGAACTTTTCAAATTACAAAAAACAGATATTAACTGAAAAGTCAGAAATCCTATATATAATACTTTATACATTTTTATCCCTAATATCTACCATATCCCCAAACCATTTTTTTCTTTTTTGAATCAAATCCAATATACATTCCACCGTGTTTTTCACCTTCAGTAAAAAGCCAGCTAGATAACCCAAAAGCAGTTGACAGTGCTCCATCATAACACATATCCATATATGTGTACCTCCTCTTCTCTTTGTTTTATTTTTGCCATTCCCGTCTGCAGACAGTCCTGACTCTATGTAAAGCTTTTACATACAAAAATTAATCAAATTTCCCTGCTGCATCTGCTCCTCATTTATCTTCTTATAAGGATGTTTAAATATAAATACCAGCACTATACTTATGATTGTCATCTTTACAATTACCGCAAAAAGCTTTGGGTTCATCTGAAACAGTATCACACCTGTGATAAGAGCCATTGATATATCCATGATAAGCAATAATGCTATATTTGTAAACATTTAAAATCGCCGGAAGTGTATATCTGCTAAGGAAGCCTTCCCTGTCAACCTTAACCGCCTGGCAGTTAAATCCAAGCTGCTCTGCACATTTTGACAGACCTATGAGATTTGTTCCTTTCTTTTACATCATCTATGTGCAATGCCACTTATTATCCCACCAACTATAGACACATTCCAAAACATATGCAGTACGATTGCTGATACGATATTATTAGTGCGTAAATATACATATGCACATCCCATTCCAAGTATGAAATATATTAATAAATTGCTTATTTCCGGCATAAATCCACTCTGTTTTAAGCTATTTATGTGAAACATTGCAAATATAACTGCACTTATTAACATATAAGCAACATTATCTGCCTTTAATATAGTTTTTAGAATAGTAATAACTGCACATCTATTAAATAATTCTTCTATTACTGGTGAAAATATTATAATTTTAATTATAACACTAGCCGATAACGCCTTCTCTTCTCCTTCTCCCAGCAAAACTTGAATTAATACTGACAAAAATGCTATTATTAAAAATACTGTACTAATTTCATTTAAAATCTCTTTATCAAAGGTTTTAAATCCTTCCCTCAAAAATGGGTAAAATATACCTATTGATAAAAAAAGATTAAAGCATACATTATATAGTCGCTATATTCTATATAATGGTTTAATACAATATTCATGTATTTAAACCCACCAAGATATCCTATTATAAATATTATGGCATATACCATTATCGTAACTTTATATATTTTTTTCATTGTTGTTTTGTACAAAAGTAGTCTCATATAAAATAATTTATTGAGACTACTTTTCATTTTCTGTCTATCCTTAAATATTTATTGCCTTATAAACATACACAGCTATTCCTGCAATTATGCCGATTCCACCTGCAATCAGTATATATCTGACCGCCGCATTGCCCTCTCTGATGGGCTTTGCCGTGATCATATACTTTCCTGGTGTGCTTAAATTAAGCCCGCTCATGTCTTCTGTACTCACAAGTTCGTATTTATGCTTTACGTTATTATATAGATACAGATATTTTCCTTTTACATCATCTATGTGCAGTGTCACTTCTCCGCACAGATACTCTCCATCGTTGAGATTGAATTTTATGCAGTCCCCTGCCCTTTCGAGTTCTATATCCGTATTAAGTTCATTTTTATAATTTACTATCTTCTTTCCGTCTATTATGATGCTGTAGCCGTCTCCGGTCACTTTCATTGATCTGCCTGCTGCGTACAGTTCATATAGCATCTGCTCACTTATTACAGGTGTTTCGGATACATCAGTATTTTCATCAAATGTCTGTTCACTTGTATTTTCTGCGTCTGTACTATCTGCTGCCGGCTCAGCCACAGAACTTTCCGTATCTCTGTTTACGATTACCGAAACAGCGCCAGACAAATCCCCATTTGAAACTATTCTCGTAGATGAACCTGTCTGTTTTGCCGTTACCACACCACTGCCCGATACTGCTGCAACTGATGTGTTGGTTGATTTGTATGAAGCCGTCTGCTCTGCCTCTGCCGGAAACACAGATACGCTCAGTTTAAATGCCGTTCCCGGCTTCATTACGAGATATTCTTTATTTATATTTATTCCAGTGGTTTTTACTTTTACTGTCAGATTTACCTCTTTTATTATACTTCCGGCAGATACATATATGGTAACATATCCTTTTGAGATACCCTTTACTTCACCTGCTGAAGTCACAGTTGCTATATTTATATCAGATGAACGGAATGTTATCGTGCTTTCCGTAGCATTCGCCGGAAGTGCTGTGGCTGTAAGGTTTATTGTCTTTCCTACTTCCACTTCCTCCTCATGATCTGATATCTCGATATCCGTTACCGGTATATTCTGTCCCGTATCCTGTACGTCTGTTTTGTCTTCCTTGTCCGTTTCCGATGCATTGTCCGGTTCCGGTGTTTCATCCATATCCGGTTCTGCATCATTTGCCATATCGCTTTCTTCCGCTGTCACTTCTGCAGCATATACCGCCATCGGTAAGTACTCCATTCCCAAAGCCAGTATAAATATAACTGCAAATATTCTGATTCTGTTTCTTAACTTCATAACCTTATCCCATGTCATTTTCCGGTTTTTATTCCGAGTTTCTCAAGCACATAGTTAAAATATGTGACTTTATCATACTGTATCCTTGCAGCCGCCGTCATACCGTTAGTCACGCCTACCTTGTCTCCCTCACGGCTCAGCACATAATCCTGGTCTAGCACTATCATCACTTTAAATGCCTGGCTTGTCGCTCCATCCTGCCCTTCCTGTGTAGTGACATTGCTGTCTATCCGTGATACGCTTCCGCTTATCGTCCCATAGACATTCTGTGACAGACCGTCCATAACCACCTGCACTCTGTCTCCCTCATGCATTCTGGCCATATCAGATGTGGAAACATATGCTTCGAGATATCTCTGCGAATTTTCCGGTGTGATTGTTGCCACAGTTGTCGTTGTCTGTACAACCATTCCACTCTTATAATTTCCCAGCATATGCAGAACTCCTGATGTGGTAGCTTTTACCTCATAAGCATCCTGCCCACTTGTCACCGCTGCAAGCTGTGCATCTATTGATGCAATTTGCAGATTCGCCTCTTCAATCTTTGTCTCGGCAGATTGTATGGCAGAATAATATACTTCATCAATCTTACCCTGATTAGTTTCAAGCTGTGCCTGTATCTGCTCATCAGTATATCCATATGCCTGATACGTTGACACATCAACCTTATTCTGTTCCACCTGTGATTTGTAGGTTTCAAAAAGGCTCCAGTACAGACCGTCATCCGCTTTTGTCTCGTCAAAATAATTGGTATCGTCTTTTATTGATTTTATAAGAAGGCTATACTGTGATATCTGTTCTTCATATGATTTTCTGTTGTCTTCAAGCTGTGTCTGCTGCAGATCATAATCAGTGCTTTTAATTGTAAAAAGCACATCCCCGGCTTCCACAAGTGCGCCCTCTTCCATGTTGCTGTCAAGAATCTCTCCCGTATAGCTGCACATGACATAATTTGACTCATCATTCGTCACAGTACCCTGTGCCTGTATGGTATACACCTTTGGTGTTTTTATACTCCATACTACTGCCACAATAAGAAAAACGGCTACAACTGTTATAAGTATATAGCCGAATGCCGGTGGATTCTTATCAAACAGTATTCTTGATTCCCTTATTTCATCTAAACTCTTAACGCTTCTGCTCATAACGCTTTTATTCCTTTACAGGCATGAATACATCTGCAACCATTGTCTCTTCTTCTTCGTTTCTGTCTACGTAGATCGTATAATTGCAGCCATCCAGCTCAATATCATTCTCAAATGCATACACCCCAAGCTTATCGTAAGCGAACTTCAGCTTGTCCTCCGGTCCGTTATATCTGGCATACAGACAGTTTCTTACACGCAGCAGAGACTCCATCCTATATGGTTGCTCTACGTTGTGGATAAAGTTGTTCGCCTGGAGCATAAACTGCATGTTGATATCAGGCTCATTATTTTCATCCAGCTCAACCTTTGAATATTGAATTAATGGTCCGATCTGGTTTGCTCCATGCGTCTGTATGTATGTACTATTTTGTTAATTTCAGAATCAAAAAGATTTTGATCATCTGATTCAAGGTCAAGTCTGCGGACTATGACGTTTTGGAGTTTCAGTGTTTTGTTTTCATAAATATTTATGCTATTCATATACCCTCTACCATTGTCTTTTAATTAATTTGTGCAGATGATTTTAATGTCACCTGCACAAAGATGAATAATGAAGTTTATTTTTGTGTTATCCCAGTAATAAATAAAACAAGTTCAATTAACACTATAAAAATTCCGCCAATTGCTACTGCTACACCTATACTTATCCCTGTATTTAATATTCCAACCAGCCACAATAAACCAATAACTGCGGTAATAAATATCAAACCAACAATTGCACCTATAACCATTTTCAGAATCGAACTGGTTCCTTTATCAGCACTATTTCTGCTCATATAAATCCTTTCCAGAAAATTAATCCTTATGTTATTTGTCTCTATGCAACCTTAACACTCACTCCTGTACACATATATGCAAAACTATATGTTGTTGTCATTTTACATTTTCTGCTTTTCCCGTATTTTCGGATAATACTTTCTACTTGATTATGCGCTTTTGAAGCACAAGATCGATATGAACCAAACCATCCACCGCCTAATATTGTTGATATAATTGCACCTCCAACATTTCCAAGCAAAAAACCTAATGCTGCTGATGCCCCTGTTCCTACCAAACTAGCTCCAATAATAGCAGTCAGTCTACTTCTTATTTGACTCGCTGTTCCATATACTACCGCTGTTCCGCCTCCCTCTAAATAACTCATTTCCTCTTCATCCATAACAGCATAGCTGCTTGGAAGCACCAATGTTCCGTCATAGCACATATCCATAACGTTTACCTCACTTTCTTTTTTAATCTGTTTTATAGTATTGCTACCAGAAATGTTTGCAACCACTTCTGACTCTATGTAAAAGCTGTTACATACTAAATTTCTACCTATTTTTTCCATATATATTTCCAAAGATAGTCCCATAAAGTATATGTCTCCATATTCACACCTCCCAAAAAATAAACTAGAAGCTTTCCTGCTCTGCTTCTAGTTTATCCCATCTTCCGCCTATATGCTAACTATTTTCTTCGAACGGTTCATTTTTTCGACGAACGGTTATTTTACAAGCAGACTTTATTGGAGACAGATAGTAATTTAGAATTGTGTTTATTATTTCATTTCCTACATCGTAGTCTGTATGGTCATCGCATATTGCAATTCCTATCATTTACACTTGCCCCTATATTTCTATAACATCTTTAGTATAACTTTTGGTGTTTTTAATTTACAATATTTGTTTCTTTCCCCAATAAAAAACAACTGTGGCATAAATCCACATTATGGGTTATACTACTGTTACATTACACTAAAACAGAAGAAATGAGGACAAACATGGACATTTTATTAGGCAATCCTATCAGGGAAAGCCTGATATGCTTCACATGATAGCTTCACAGCTCATACTTGATGCTGCTGAGATTATCATGGCTGAGGCAGAGGTATAGACCACAGCATAAAAGTGGAATAACTCCAACATACAACTAAAGGCGGCAAATTGCCAACAACTTGTTGACGATTTGCCGTCTCTTATTTTCTTACTACTTTATAACACTGTGATACGATATTTTGCGATACTTTACGAGGTTTCTTCCGGACAGGTCTTTGTATTCTCTTTTTTCAGCAAAGCCGCTATTTCAAACCTGCGGCTATTTCGCCAGGTAATACCCAGTACTTAGTTGCAAGCCGCCACTAACCGGGCAATGGTTACACCCTTGTAGCCCACATATAAACCAATAATCATACTCTTGATCCTTCAACCTGCTTCTTGGATACTCTGTATTTCTTATTTAATTCTGAAATTGCATCTGTAGCAGAAACTTTCTTGGTTAAGACATTTCTTACTCTTTGACGACATTCTGCATCAAATGGCATGCTTTCCATTTTGAAGCTGGATTCAATACTGCTTACTCTTCTATCAACTGTCATACGCGTATCCTTTCCCCTTTCTCTTTCACAGAAAGGTATTTGTTCTTCTATAGTATACTACAAATTTCCGTATTCACTTTTCTTACCACTTTATACCACTGTGATACGATATTTTGCGATACTTTACAAGGTTTGCAAGCTAATCACTAAAGACCTTCCACCCCTTGTAAATCAAGCATTTCCGCCACTTTCCAGTCCTTACTTCTCATCAACAACTTGGAAGATGAAGAACTTAAGATAATACGACTCCGGTACATTAGCTGAGTTGGCCCACAGTATCGGATGATCCGGTCCCTGTGTGCGGAACTCCACCTGGCGCAGCCTCTTGTGAGTGGCCTTTGCCGCTTCCTTGACCGTTTTTGCAAGCAGCTCCTGCGTCATGAAATGAGAGCATGAGCATGTAGCCAGAAATCCACCATCCTTAACAAGCTTAAGTCCCTTCATGTTAATCTCGCGGTAGCCCTTTATCGCATTTTTGGTAGCCTCACGCGACTTTGTAAATGCCGGAGGATCCAGAATGACTACGTCATATTTTTCACCATCTGCAGCGAGCCGTGGCAGCTCATCCAGCACATTTGCAACGCGAAACTTCACTGTGTCTGAGAGATTATTTCTCTTCGCATTTTCTGTAGCCTGCTTAACCGCATACTCTGATATATCAAGTCCTGTGACCTCACTTGCGCCCGCAATTCCTGCATTGAGGGCAAATGTACCCATGTGCGTGAAGCAGTCGAGCACTCTTTTCCCCTTGCAGATACGCTGCATAGCAAGCCTGTTATACTTCTGGTCTAAGAAGAAGCCTGTTTTCTGTCCATTTTCCACATCGACCATATAGTGAACTGCGTTTTCTACTATCTCCACATTTGTGTCAAACTCGGCTCCTATAAAGCCTTTTACCTTAGGAAGACCTTCTTTTTTGCGCTCATTTGCATCACTGCGCTCGTATACTCCACGAATATTTATTCCGTCCGCCGCCAGCACTTCCTTTAACAGTTCAACGATTTTCACCTTAAACTGCTCCATTCCAAGTGCAAGACACTCCACCACAAGCACATCAGCGTACTTGTCCACTGTGATACCCGGCAGGAAATCAGCCTCGCCAAATATCACACGACAGCAGTTTAAATCAGACACATTATCATTGCCTCCTGCCATCACCTGCTTGCGATAATCCCAGGCATTTTGCACTCTCATCCTGAGGAAATTGTCATCAATCAGCTGGTCTGCTTTTCTTGTCATCATTCTGATACGGATTTTTGAATTCTGGTTTATGAAGCCACGCCCCATCGGATATCCGTCGAAATCATGCACCACAACAATGTCTCCGTTCGTAAAGGTGCCTGTGATTGTGTCTATTTCATTGTCAAAAATCCATGCGCCGCCTGCCTTTATAGTGCGTCCTTCGCCTTTTTTCAGTGTTACAATTGTATGATTTTCCATTTTTGTTCCTCTTCTAATTTACTTCATTATTCCTTGCTAAAATCTGATTATATAGTTTATCTGAAATTCTATAGCCTTTAGAAATAAGTTTATCTGTCGACATTCCATTTCAATTATATGAAATCCCGGCAATATTTACAATACACAAATATTTCTGCAAAACATGCCGATATATATATTATAATATAATCGTAACTATTATAACATCCGACCGGTAAATGGAGATAAATATGATTACAATTAGCTTATGCATGATAGTAAAAAATGAAGAAGAGGTGCTCGAACGATGCCTGAACAGTCTCAAAGGGCTGATGGATGAAATCATCATAGTGGACACCGGCTCGACGGACAGCACAAAGGAGATAGCTGCACGGTATACGGACAAAATCTATGATTTCTCATGGTGCGATGATTTTGCTGCGGCCAGGAATTTTTCGTTTTCCAAGGCTACGCAGGAATACATATATGCACCTGATGCCGACGAGGTGCTCGATGATACCAACCGCAGGCGTTTCATGATGCTTAAGGCTGCGCTGCTACCGGAAATTGAGATTGTCCAGATGAAATACATCACTCCAAGCAAATTCAACACAGTGCAAAATTCATCCTCAGAGTATCGCCCAAAGCTGTTCAAGAGACTTCGCACGTTTACATGGATTAATCCGGTGCACGAGACTGTGCGCTTAGAGCCTGTAGTCTATGACAGCGATATCTGTATCCAGCATCTGCCGCAGGGCACTCACGGCAAACGTGATTTTACCATATTCAAGCGCTCCTTTGAAAGAAACGGCACCCTGCCAAAAAGTATAGCGACTATGTATGCCAAGGAGCTTTTAAAATGCGGAAGCCACGAGGATTTTACCAATGCCCTGCCATATTTTCAGGGTGAATACCGCAACAGCCCCGACATCGAATCCACCTGCGTGCTATCACGCTACTATCGCATGAATGGCGACTATGACAAATTTTTTTCTGTTGCCCTAAAAAATGTAGCAGTTGATGGTTGCAGCGAGGTGTGCTGTGAGCTCGGTGCGTACTATTTCGACAAGGCAGACTATGAGGAGGCAAGCCTGTGGTATTACAACGCTGCCTTCGAGACAAAGCCGGTACTCGATGTGGAGTGCGGCGGTGGCAAGGCGCTTCATGCCCTGTCTGAGTGCTACTCAAGATGGGCTGATGAGAAGCAGAAAAAGCTTGATTCGCTTCCTCCTAAATCAAGGAATGTATTTAAAGGCGATAAGGAGCTGATTGATTCACTGCGCAGCCAGGCGGCCGATTACCAGAAGCAGGCTGAGGAATGGATGCTTCCGGAGGGTGACTAGCAGAGGCTGTCATATAAAAGTCTCTACCGGCATTTACCAACTTGTAAAATCCTCTCTAAAGTGATAATATAGAGATTATAGGGTTTGTTATTTTTTTAACGTAGCATTTTGCTACTATCATTTTAGGTATCTAAGGAGGATTTTATGAGCTTTTTAGAAGAGTACAAGCAGAAACTTGTCTCAGCAGATGAGGCAGTAAAGATTGTCAAATCAGGCGACTGGGTTGACTACGGCTGGTGCACAGGCACACCTGATGCCCTCGACAAGGCACTTGCCAGAAGAACAGATGAACTTAAGGATGTCAATGTACGTGGTGGTATTTTGCTTAAGCCACTTGCCATTTTCGAGCGTGAGGATGCCGGCGAGCACTTCACATGGAACTCATGGCATATGGGCGGTTATGAGAGAAAGCTTATCAAGAGAGGCTGTTCTTTCTACTCACCAATCCGTTACTCAGAGCTTCCTCGTTATTATAGAGATTCAACAACACCTGACGATGTCGCTATGTTCCAGGTTGCACCGATGGATTCACACGGATACTTCAACTTTGGTCCTAACGCATCTCACCTCGGTGCTGTATGCGAGACTTCAAAGAAAATCATCGTTGAGGTCAATGAAAACATGCCTCGCTGTCACGGCGGTTCAGAAGCCAATGTACATATTTCACAGGTTTCTTACATTGTTGAGGGTGACAACCCTGCAATCGGAGAGCTTGGTGCCGGTGGTCCTGCAACAGATGTAGACAAGAAGGTTGCAGAGCTTATCGTTGACCAGATTCCAAACGGTGCCTGTCTCCAGCTCGGTATCGGCGGAATGCCAAACGCAGTAGGCTCACTCATCGCTGAGTCAGACCTCAAGGATCTCGGTGTCCACACAGAGATGTACGTTGACGCATTCGTTGACATCGCAAAGGCCGGAAAAATCACAGGAGCAAAGAAAAACATCGACCGTTATCGTCAGGCTTACGGCTTCGGTGCCGGAACCAAGAAGATGTACGATTACCTCGATGAGAATCCTGAGCTCATGAGTGCCCCGGTAAGCTACACAAATGATATCAAAAATATTGCCGCACTTGACAATTTCATCTCAATCAATAACTGTGTAGACCTTGACCTCTTCGGACAGATCAGCTCAGAGACCTCAGGCACAAAGCACATCAGCGGTGCCGGCGGACAGCTTGATTTCGTTCTCGGTGCTTATATGTCAAACGGTGGAAAGAGCTTTATCTGCTGCTCTTCAACTTTCACCGACAAGCAGGGCGTAGTTCACTCACGTATCCGTCCTACTCTTGTAGAGGGTTCTGTCGTTACTGACACAAGAGCCAATACTCACTATATCGTTACAGAGTATGGTATGGTAAATGTAAAGGGTCTTTCTACATGGCAGAAAGCAGAGGCAATCATCTCAGTTGCTCATCCTGATTTCCGTGATGAGCTCATCAAAGAGGCTGAGAAGATGCACATTTGGAAAAGATCTAACAAATAATTATCTTTGGATATAATTTTTACAATAAAAGCGGTTTCAGGATGCAATGTCCTGAAACCGCTTTTGTGTTATTAATCCGTCCCACAAACTATATTTTCAAAAAGTCAAAGCACCTCTTTTAACACTTCCTCAATCTCGCTCTTTGCTGCCTTGACAGAGCCCTGCACCATAACCGGCTTACCGCCGCCTCTGGCACCCAGCTTATTTCTCAGTGCTGCGGCAACTGTATTGCAGTCTGCATTCTTGCTTCCGATAATAAAGCTATAGCCCGCCTCATCATTTCCTGTAAAAAATGCACTAAAGCCACTATATTTCTCCACAAGGCCATTGACGCAATTTCTTGCTGTATTCGTATCAATGCCGTCCTCAAACAATACTGCATTGTCCGTATCAGCAGGAAGCTCTGCAACCTTATAATCCAAAAGCGCTGACTTTGCAGTGCCAAGCTCTGACTTAAGTGACTGGTTTACTGCCTTAAGCTTTGTGACGTTATCCACAATAGCCTCCTGATTTGTGGTAAATATCCCCATTAGCTCTGAGATAATGTCGCACTTTTGTCTGAAAGCCTCCAGTGCCCTGAAACCACAAAGGATGCTGATTCTGACGCCTCCTTTATAATTCTGATAATTCATAACCTTAAGCATGCCAATCTCGCCGGTGCGCTTCACATGCGGCGCACAGCATGCACACACGTCATACCCCGGCACTGTCACTATTCTGACCTGTCCTTCAATCTCGATTTTGCTTCTGTACTCCAGCTGCGCAAGCTCATCCCTTGACGGATATGTCACCTCTATCGGAATATTTTTTGAAATGGCTACATTTACCTCATGCTCCACCTCTGCTATATCCTCCGGTGAAATCACTCCACTGAAATCCATTGTCACTACAGAATCACTCAGATGAAAGCCCACATTCTCAAATCCAAACCTGCGGTGGACAATTCCCGAAAAAATGTGCTCTCCACTGTGTTGCTGCATATTATAAAAACGATGCTGCCAGTCTATTTTGCCCTGTACATGGACTCCTGCTGCAAGCTCCACTTTCTCCGGCTCAAATTCATTGCCGGTGATTTGCTTACCAGTTTCCTTTTCTGCCTCGCAGCAATCATCTGCGGAAATATCCACCGTATGAGTAATGACTCCATTCTTAATCTGCACATCAACGACCCTGTAGCCACCAAGTATTCCCATGTCCGGGCTCTGTCCGCCCTCTTCCGGGAAAAATAAAGTCTGATTTAATATTATATCAAACTGCTTATCATCTGCCTTGTTCGGCTCGCAGGATATAATATCTGCCTCAAACTCCGTGGCATATGCATCCCTGTCGTATAGTTTAATTGTTTCTGTCATACTCATACTGCTTGTTCCTCTCGCTCTATATTCTTATGCATCATTGCTATGTCCTATTATAGCGCATTCATAATTCATATGAAACCCCTAAATCTGGTTTCCCACAATCCTGTAGTATGCTCTCGAAGTAATCTTGAAAACAATATAGTATATGACCATAAACACAAAAAGCGTAGCAACCATACAGATCACAATAAGCTTAACATCCGTCAGATTAAACATGACAAGCAGTCTGCGAAGCAGAGGAAATGCTGCTGCAAGATGACACGCTGCAAGGATAATCGGCAGGAAAAACACCATACGCACCTGCGAAGTAATGGATTTCTTCACCTCGTCATTGCTCATGCCTACCTTCTCCATAATCTCATAGCGTGCTTTGTCATCATAGCCCTCTGAAATCTGCTTATAGAAAATAATCATCACAGTAACCATAAGAAACATCGTTCCAAGGAATATTCCGATAAAGAACAGTCCACCATACAATACATAAATCTGTTCTCTGTTTGCATCACGGCTTTCCTCATAGAAGCCTGACACATCTGATTTTACACTATTTTCCTCAAAATGCTTATCCAGAGCCTTTGCCACAGCAAGCTTATCCTCTCTGCTGCCATACAGATTATAATCAATTTCATTGTTGAGCATAGTCGGCACACTATCCCCTCCCAGCGAGCTGTTCAGGTTAAATATCTCTGCAAGTGTTGCCTTGCTGTCTACCACTACATAGTACACACCACTATACATAGAGGACATATAGCTGTCTTTACTTACAGCAATTTTTTCTGCCGCAGCCACTTTAAATTCTTTGCCCAACAGATTAATTATATCGCCATTAAACTTTTCTGTTCCATAAACAGCCACCGAACCGGTATCAAGCTGTGGGATTTTTTTATTCAGACTCTCTTTAAAGCCGGTCTCCATCTCATCAATTTCATCTCCTGTGACAAAATACAACAGGGAAATATCGTTATCGTAACTTAACACCGGCTTAAACTCTGTCCCCTCTCTAAACACTGTCCAGCTAAAATAAGTGTAACTTTTGCTGTCTTTAACATTACAAGCAGAGTCAGCTATTATTTTATCCGAATCTGCAGCAGCTTCTTTAAGTGCATCATCCAGATTCACATCATCCGGCACTTCCTTATACCAGCTATATACGCTGATATCCGAAGGATATCTCTGCTTAAGTTCTCCCTCCATGCCCGCATACATGCTCACGGTTGTGGAAACAACAACCAGCACCATTGTGGAAAGCACGCATATACTCGCTAGTCCGCCAGCATTCTGCTTCATTCTGTAAATCATTCCTGAAACCGCCGCAAAATGCTTTTTATTATAGTAAAACTTCTTGTTTTTCCTGAGTGCCTTAAGTATCACAATGCTTCCTGAAATAAATAAAAGATACGTTCCGACGATGACAAGAAGCACTGCGACAAAGAACAGTGAAAGCACCTGAAGAGGGCTCTTTGTGGTAATCGCAATATAATATCCCCCGGCAAGACAGCCTAGTCCGATTAAAGCGATAAGCCATTTGCTCTTCGGCTCTTTCTCACCGACATTGCCACCGCGAAGCAGCTCTATCGGATTAGCAAGCTTCACCTGCATCAGGTTATAGATGAGAGTAAGAAAATACAGCACTCCAAAAATAAGTATTGTATTTACGACAGCGCCAGTAGATACAGCGAAATCAATTTGTGCTTTAATATTTATAATCCTATAAAGAAACATAATCATCAGCTTGGAAAATAAAATACCGGCTATGATTCCGGATACTATTGCTGCGAGTGCTACGGTAAGTGTCTCAATTATCAAAACTCTCGCGATATGACGCTTTTCCATGCCAAGAATATTGTATATTCCTACCTCTTTCTTGCGCCTTTTGATGATAAAGCTGTTTGTATAAAACAGAAATATATATGAAAAAACCGCTATTGTTCCGCATCCAAGCCCCATTATCGACGCCAGTGCATCCGCGCCCGGCACCTTGCCAAGTCCCTTTGAGTTGTTTAAAAACATCATCACATAAAACATGGCTATCATGACCATTCCCGATATAATGTAAGGCATATAAAGAGTCTTATTATTTTTTATATTTGTAAATGCCAGCCTGCTATATATTTTATTCATGCTTCTCACCACCTGTCGTAATCAGCATAAGTGCATCCTGAATCTTCACATAGAGCTCGTCATTTGTAAGATTGCCACGGTAAACCTGATGAAACACCTGACCGTCCTTTATGAAAAGCACCCTGTTGGCATGACTTGCAGCCTTTGTGCTGTGTGTCACCATGAGAATGGTCTGTCCGTCCTCGTTTATCCTGTTGAACAGCCTAAGCAGACTGTCTGTTGCCTTTGAATCCAGTGCTCCTGTTGGCTCATCTGCCAAAATTAATTCGGGATTTGTTATTATCGCACGTGCCACTGCTGCCCTTTGCTTCTGTCCTCCTGACACCTCATATGGATATTTATTAAGCAGCTTTTCAATTCCAAGCAGCGAAGCTATAGGTGCAAGCCTTTTTTCCATATCCCTATAATCCACACCTGACAGCACAAGCGGTAAAAAGATATTGTCCTTCAGTGAAAAATTGTCAAGCAGATTAAAATCCTGAAATACGAAGCCCAGATGCTCACGTCTGAAGGCAGATATCTCCTTTTCCTTCAATGAGACAAGGTTCTTTCCATTTAAGAGTACCTCTCCCGCTGTCGGCTTATCAAGTGCCGCGAGAATATTTAAAAGTGTCGTCTTTCCTGAGCCGGACTCTCCCATGATTGCCACATACTCACCTTCCTCTACAGAGAAATTGATGTTTTTTAATGCCTGTACCTGATTGCCACCAAATCTGGTGGTATATATTTTTTTGAGGTTACTTACTTCTAAGATTGCCATTTCAATGCTCCTTTACGATGATTTCAAAATGTTATTTAAACTTCTATTTTTGTTGCATTTATTTTAAATATGACGTCATAATCGGCTTCACAACTTATATTGTTGCTGCTTCATGTAATTATAATAACAAAATGCCGGAATGTATGCTATCGAATCAGCTTACATTTCGACCTTGTATCTTACATTTTTGTAAGAAATGACAAAGAAACTTAATCTGGAGTAGCAAAAAGAGGATTAGCACAGATGTGCTGATCCTCTTTTTATCTACAGATTTTTAATTACCTCAACTCTTGTGACAACGCCCTGCTTCACATTATCAACTCTGAGCGCACAATCCTGGTAATACACACAGGCTCCGATTGACACATTTTTACCCTCATCCTGCAATTTTTCGCTTATCACATCTCTAAGCAGCTTTGTCTTTTCCTCCGGTATATTTGTTCCGGAAATAAAATTCGCCCTCGCTACCGTCTGGCTGCCACGGCATATCATGTGGTCTGCCTCATCAAAGCTGCAGAAAAGGAATTTTCTGATGGCAAAAAGCGCCGCTATCGCACCTATTCCGACAAGTGTCTCATATACATTGAGATGCTCCACGATCATCTGCCTGGCTGTCGCAAACAAAAGCACCTCTATGATTGTGCCCGGCTTATGAGTACAGAGCATTTTCACAAACTCCACGCCGATTGCAAGCGACATGATATATTCCATGTAATACTCCAGTTTAATTTTATCATGCCATATATCAAAAAAGCACTGCCCTATAAGCTTTATAATAAGCACCACTATCACAAACACCAGTACTGCCGACAGAAAAAGTTCCACGTAGGCTGCTACATTTTTCATTGTTTTTCTCAGGAATTGCTTCATTATCATTTATTCCTCTCTTTTTTAGTTACCGGCAATAATCTTTTTTATTGCAGTAATTTATTTTAATATCCTATGGAAATGATTATCATACTATTCTAATTTCATATATCTAAAAGCTCCCACATAATAGTCAAATTATGTGAGAGCCTTTGCGCGAAAAATTATATTTTTTTATGTTTTCTCCCGCATTCTGCGGGTATATATTTTGCCAGAATACTTTCATGGCAATTGGGTTCTAAATAAATTTGATACCAGGCTCCGGCAACTATTTGATGAATCCTACCTGCTTGCAGATTTCCTCTGTTGCTGCATCTTTTTTCTTGTTGAACTCAACTTTCTGCTGCTCGAACCAGTTGTTACCCTCTGCATCTATAGATACGATAAGTGGGCCAAACTCTTTCACACGGCAGTTCCAGAGTGTCTCAGGCATTCCGAGATCTCTCCACTCTGCGCGGACGATTTCCTCAACCTCTGTTGCGGCTACTACTGCATTTCCTGCCGGGAATACGCAGTGAATGGCACCGAACTCTTTACATGCACGCTCTGTATTCTCTTTCATACCACCTTTTCCGATGATAACACGTACGCCGGTCTCTTTTACGAACTCGTACTCGAATTTCTCCATACGCATACTTGTTGTCGGTCCAACAGATACCATCTCAAATTTGTCATTCTCGAGTGGACGGATGATCGGTCCTGCATGGAAAATAGCATTGTTTCTTACGTCTACCGGAAGCTCTCTTCCCTCCTCAACGAGACGTCGATGTGCTACGTCACGGCATGTTGTCATGCTTCCATTTAAGTATACAATATCTCCTATTTTTATTCCTTTAAGATCCTCTGCTGAGATTGGTGTTGTTAAAATTGTTTTTCCATTAATTCTCTCTACCATTATAATTCCACCCCCGAATGTGTTGTGATTGTATAGTTAAGGTCCTTATCAAAAACAATGTGTCCGCGTCTGTGGCTCCAGCAGCCTACGTTTACGGCTACACCGATTGTAGATGGATGACGGGCTGTGTTCTCGATATTTACACCCATTACTGAGTATTTTCCGCCCATTCCCTGAGGTCCAAGGCCGATAGCATTGATACCATCCTCGAGAAGTGTTTCCATCTTTGCGGCTCTCTCGTTCTCATTGTGAGATCCGATTGGACGCATGAGTGCTTTCTTTGATAAAAGTGCTGCTGTCTCAACAGATGTTGCTACACCTACACCTACCAGGAGAGGTGGGCATGCATTTAAACCATAAGTAGTCATAACATCCATTACGAATTTTGTAACTCCTTCATAGCCCTCTCCAGGCATAAGTACCATAGCTTTTCCCGGAAGTGTACATCCACCTCCTGCCATGTATGTGTAGATCTCACATTTGTCACTGTTTGGCACGATATCCCAGAATACTGTAGGTGTTCCTTTTCCAACGTTCTTGCCTGTGTTGTACTCATCGAAAGTCTCAACACTGTTGTGACGAAGAGGAGCCTCAAATGTAGCTTTTACAACTGCCTCTTTTAAAAGTCCCTCAAGCTCATCAATAAGTGGGAATTTTGTTCCACATTTAACCCAGAACTGAAGTACTCCTGTATCCTGGCAGCTTGGGCGGTTAAGTTTTACCGCAAGCTCCTGATTTCTAAACATTGTATCATAGATTGTTTTTGAAAGAGGACTGTCCTCTTTTTCACGGAGTTCTGTCAGTTTTGCAATGACATCATCCGGTAATTTTTTTGCTATATGAGCGATAAAATTTGCCATATAGGTGGTAAGCTGTTCTACCTGTTTCTCGTTTGACATAGTTTTTCCTCCTAATATAAATCTTGTAAATAATTAAATATTAATTTATTGTTTACCCACTCCCATCCGTTCTTATGGGAAGAACGGATAGAAAATCGGCAGTAAGACCATACTTACAATGGTCGCCACTACTATAAGCGGAATACCGGCCTTTGCATAATCCTTGAAGGTGTATCCTCCGGCTGTAATGACCATTGTGTTGGCAGGCATACCGATAGGTGTGGCGTATGCACATGAACCACCGATAACACATGCCATAAGTACTGCACTCGGGTCAGCTCCAATCTCTGTGGCAATTGATACGCAGATTGGAACCAAAAGTGCTGTGGTGGCGGTATTTGACATAAAGTTCGTAAGTACACAGCAAAGCATGAACACTACGAATGTGAGAACGTATGGTGATGGATTTTTGCCAAGTATACCGATAACCGCTGTTGCGATTTCTTCGCCTGCCCCGGTCTCCTGAAGCGCCGCTGCAAGTGAAAGAGTTCCACCAAATAAGAAAATGGTTTTCAAATCTATTGATTTAAGTGCGTTTTTCTCACTAATAACGCCTGTAATGATAAGGGCAAGTGCTCCGACACAGCCGATGACACAAAGCTTTATACCAATCTTGTCCTCGAAAATCATTCCCAAAAGTGTAAGGATTAAGATAATCAATGACATCATCTGTTTCCATTTAGGCACATTTGAAAAATCCTTCTGCTCATCATATGAGCTTTCCGTACTGCCCTGCTTTTCAGGCAGGAATTTGTATCCTATAAATGCAAAGTACAGAATACCTGCTATAAGTATCGGAAGTCCTACCTTTGCATACTCGAAAAATCCAAAGCTAAGTCCAATCTCTCCCATAGCTGATTGTGCTATGAGATTTCCCGGTGCACCGATGAGAGATAAATTTCCACCCATGGCTGCCGCAAAAACAAGTGGCATAAGAAGTCTCGATCTCGAGTATCCTGATTTTGCAGCAATTCCGATAACTACCGGAATGAGAACTGCTGCAGTTCCTGTGTTTGAAAGTACTCCGCTCATCAGTCCCACAATCACCATGATTGCTATGATAAGCTGCCTCTCTGTTTTGGCGAAGTGTGTGACCACTCCTCCAATTTTGTTTGCCATACCGGTTTCAAACAATGCTCCTCCGACGATAAACATCGCTACGAAAAGAATTACATTGCTGTCAATAAATCCTGAAAAGGCTGTTTTCCAATCCAGTACTCCTGTGATAACAAGACCGACACATACTATCATGGATGTAACCCCAAGCGGAATCTTTTCCCACACGAACATCACAACGGCAAACAATAAGAATAAAAGTGTTATTGTTGCTGGACTCATATCATTTTCCTCCTCCGTTTAATATTTGATATTTGATATTGTATCCAATTTCTGAGTTTAAGATATAACAAAAAACCGAAATCGTCAATACCTTTTTGACAATTTCGGCAATTTATATATATTCCACCTATTCAATTTGTGCATCTATTACAAGTAATGTGTTAAATTAGTAACTTACATCTACACATAATATGTCAGCATATCATCACGACTACGCATGATATGCTCATACATCCTCCGCTGTGCAAGCTGCACATCATGAGCCTTGATTGCTTCGTATATAGCCTCATGCTCCTTTATAGAAATGCCCGCATATTCCTCCTCTGTGACCATGCTGCCCATTGAAAGTCCGTTCCACAGTTCTGCGATCATATTTTCCATCTTTTTGTTGCCAGATGCTGCCCAGATTTCACTATGAAACTCACGGTTTAAATCCGCATATCTGCTATAATCTCCGGAAGCGGTCATCTCCCTTGCATCCAGGTATGACTGCTCTATCTTGCTGATATCGATATCAGGTGAAGCAGCAAAACCTGCACATGCGCTCTCGAGTATGCCTCTAAGCTGATAGTGCTCCCTTATGTACGTCTCTGTAATTCCAAGTACTATTGCTCCCTTATTCGGTCTTAGCTTGATAAGTCCGTCATGCGCTAATATCTGAAAAGCCTCACGCACGGGAGTTATAGATACATTAAGCTGCTGCGCTACACTTTCCAGTGTAAGATTTTCTCCCTCTTTTAGCTGTTTTGACAAAATTGCCTTGCGCAGCTCCGATGCTACACGCTCCTTCGCTGACGGAATCTTTATCGGTTTAAGTCCTATCATAATTACTTTTTCCTCTTGTTATCTTTTAATTTTATATGCTTCCGAATCATCTGTCATTATTCAGTATAAAATAAGTCACCAATTACCTGCTGCTTTCTTCCCTCTCTGCTATAACAGCCTCACAAAGACTTCCAAAATATTCTCCCAAAAGTTCTCTGACAATATTTATATCCTTATCCGAATATGCCTCTGCTATTTTCGATAACAGCTCAAGTCTTCGCGCATTTTCCCTGCCTGCTGCCGTCTCTTCAACCGCAAACCTGATATAGCACCAAAGACCATTTTCAAGAATATGTGTAAAATACTCGTTATGACTATTGGATATAATTGTCTCATGAAACTGCAGCTCTGCAGACAATTTTTCATTTATAGCAGATGGCTCATGTACGCAATTGGGCTGCTCACTGTTATCACTGACCGCTTTATCCCACAAACATATACCAGACTGCAGCATGCCCTTTAACAGTTTTATCTCCACATCTGAAAGCAGCTCATAGATTTCCGTTATCACCTCGTCCGAAAAATCAGCCACCACCACATGCCTTGTTGCCAGTCTCTTTGCCAATCCCTGCGACTCAAGTATCTGCAATGCCTCCCTGATTGGTATTCTCGAATAACCGAGACTATCCGCAAGCTCTTCCTGTCGCAATGTCACTCCTGATGACATACGTCCTGATAAAATTTCATTCTGAATAGCTTCCGCTATATAATCACATACTCTTTTATTTCTCATAATATATTATTATATCTGATTTTGGATACAATTTCCAGTCAAACTTATTACACCGATTTATCCTAATCCCTCGTATCTGCATAATCCAAATCAAACCCTATCCACACCTTAGTTCCTTTTCCAATCTCTGACTCCATGTGGATTGTATGCCCCAGCTTCTCTGCCATCTGCCTGCACAGATAAAGCCCAATTCCCGTAGCCTTCTTATCGGCATGACCATTGTAGCCTGTGTAGCCCTTTTCAAAAACGCGTGGCAGATCCTCGGCTTTGATTCCTATTCCGGTATCCTTTATTGTAATAAAAAACCGGTCTTTTTCCTCTGCAGTTTCTATTGTAACAACCCCCTGCGGTGTATATTTTATGGCATTTGAAAGTATCTGTTCCAGCATAAATGCAAGCCATTTTCCGTCAGTATATACCTCCTGCCCGGTTCCTGAATAATTTATCCCAATATGCCTTCGTATCATAATTTTTGCATATTTTTTAATGGTATCACGTATGACACCATCCACACTGACTTTTTCAAGCACAAAATCATTTTCGGTGCTGCTCACACGCTGATACTGCAAAGCCATACTGACATATTCCTCTATGCGGAACAATTCGTCCTCAAACGAGTCCATGTTATCTGACAGCTCTGTGAGTGCAGCCTGTTGTTTCAAAGCAGCATTTAATCCGGCAGCACCGATGTTCCCACCGGTCATATCGCCTATATGGCACTGACTCTGTTCATCATCACATATAAGCTGCCCAAGCTCCTCCCGCTCTGCCTCAAGCAGTAGTTTCATAGCCGATATCGGAGTCTTTATCTGGTGCACCCACATAGAGTAATAATCTCTCATCTGTGATTGTCTGATTGCAGCACTGCTTTCTGACTCACTTCTTGCAATACTTTGATTTTCCAGCAGCCGATGATAAAGTATCTCCACATCATCTGTTGCTTCCGGAAGCTGTGCCTGTTCCTCAACCGGACGATTTAAAGCATTGCTTAGAGCTTTTACCTTGCTGCTATATCTGAAAAATCCAACCAAAACTGTTATCAAAAGAAGTATTGCATCAAGCACTGCCGCATACACCAGATCCTGTTTGCGCGCACCAATCAGGTACATGTAAAGCAAATGGATACATGACATTGTGACTATCATCAGAATCCATATATAGTTTTGTTTTATAAAATTTGTCAGATGCGGTTTGTTTTGTATTTTTGCCATGACCTCTCACCCCAGCCTGTACCCAAGCCCCTTTTTTGTGACAATAAAGCTCTCAAGCCCTATAGAATCCAGCTTTTTACGCAGCCTGTTGACATTCACCGAAAGTGTATTCTCGTCCACATACGCATCACTCTCCCACAGCTTTTCCATTAGAAGGCTGCGTGATACAATCCTTTCTTTGTTGTCAAAAAGTGTCTGCAATATTTTGAGCTCATTCTTTGTAAGCTCGAGCCTTTTGTCGTCATAGGTTATGGTGGCATCAGATATATTGAGCATGGCGCCATTATGCTCCAAAACACTGTTGGTTGCGCCAAAATCATAGCAGCGCCTGATGATAGCCTGTATCTTTACGGTCAGCACATCGAGGTCAAACGGCTTTGCTATAAAGTCGTCTGCCCCCATACTGACTGCCATCACTATATTCATATTATCAGCAGCGGATGACAGGAAAACCACAGGAACCTTTGATACCCTTCTGATTTCCGTACACCAGTGATACCCATTGTAAAACGGCAGACCGATATCCATAAGCACAAGATGCGGATCAAATGATGCAAATTCTGACATTACAGCATCAAATTTCTGCACCACATGCACATCATAATCCCATTTTTCCAAATGTCTTCTGACAAGCTTTGCTATGGTCTCGTCATCCTCAACCAAAAATATTCTATACATTATTTTCCGCTTTCTTCCATGATAATCTCAGCCGCATCTATGATGAGCTGTGATGCCTTCATACGAAGTAAATCCGGCTTGAGCTGTGCCTTTGGAATCACCTGCTTTACAACGTCAACAGGCTGACCATACTTCTGTGAAATAAGCTCATACTGCTCATCCATCTCCTCGTCAGATACAGTGATATTTTCCACTCTGATGATTTCATCGAGAACAGCCTCAAGTTTTACCTGCTTCTGTGCAACCGGCTTGAGTTCATCCTTTAAGCTATCCATAGTCTTGCCTGTCATCTGAAGATACTGCTCCATAGCCACACCCTGCTGTGCAAATGATGCTGCCATCTGCTGAAGCTGCATATTTACCGCTGTCTCTACTGCCTGTGGCGAAACAAGGCATGAGCTGCTCTCAAGAATCTGGTCATAGAGCTTTTCTCTTGCCGCATCAGCCTTTCTCGCCTCTACCTGGTACTCAAGATACTCGTTGATATATTTCTTTAAATCCTCCACTGACTGTACCTCAGGGAAATTGAGAGATGCTGCAAACTCATCGTTCAGCTCTGCTTCCTTCTCATTGTAAATCTCGTGCAGCTTAACCTTGAAAACAACCGCTTTTCCTGCAAGCTCCGGCGCATGATACTGCTCAGGGAATGAGAGATTGATGTCTCTGTCCTCACCGATTTCCATGCCTACAAGCTGCTCCTCAAAGCCCGGAATAAAAGAGCCTGAACCGATTCCCAGAGGATATTTCTCAGCCTTTCCGCCCTCAAACGCAACTCCGTCCTGAAAGCCCTCGTAGTCTATTACTGCCGTGTCACCCATTGCTAACGGGCCTGTTTTCTGCTCTCTGACAGGATTTCCTGAAAGAAGTGTCGCTATCTGTGAATTAACATCCTCCTCTGTATATGCAATATAAGGGATGTTTGCCTTTAATCCTTTGTAATTTCCTAATACGATGTCCATGATTATACCTTTCTTTTATGTGTATTTATATCTGCTTAACGAAGCTGTTATATGCAAATAGTATACACTAGTTACCAAATAAAGCCAATAAAAACTAATTGCCTGCTTTAAAAAGGATTGTAAGGCTGTGATACGTGAAAATGGTTCTAATCTTACGCAATCAGGCTATTAATAGCCTTCAATTCATACAATGTAAATGGATCAATATCTATACAATCACTTTCATCCATTTTTCCGGAAATATCCCATGCAAGCGTTCCATTCATTACCGTACATGTATTTTTAAAATTTTCAATATTTCTCAAAGGCTCAAAAATTGAAGATTTAAGATCCTGTGTTGTATCATAATCAACTATTTTACCATCATCAAAGAAAACCTGTACATGATAATTATCTAAAGGTATTACCTGTACAACTGTAGGAAAATATTCATTCATATATTTCACCTCTCATTATATAAGTGGATTAATTTTGTTCAATGGTTTCATGTCCTTGGCCAATTCCCAATTCTGCATTAATTCATCCTGATGAATCGTACACCAGGCCAATATCAATCGTAATTGTTTATTCGGCAAAGAGCCTCTTATTACTTGTATATTATTAATATCTACTAATGCTTTATGTCCATTATATTCAGCATGAAAATGTGGTGGCATATGGTCATTATAATACATAGTGACTCTAATCCCATAAAATAATGATATCTCAGGCATATTTTACCCTCTTTCTATAGAAACAAATCCGCAATATTACATCAATAGTATAGCGGATTTACATCCAAAACACAAATTACAAATTATCCTTTTATTTCCTGTATTCTAAATGTTTATGTACTACGACCAATATTACAATTCAATCAGGAAAAGAAATGCCAGTCCATAATAGGTCACAACTGCCACCAGATCATTCACTGTAGTGATAAGAGGACCTGACGCAACCGCCGGGTCAATCTTTATCTTGTGGAAAAACATCGGAATCACTGTGCCCACAAGGCTTGAAATTGCCATTGCCACAAGCAGTGAAACTCCTACACAGCCTGATACCGCAAATGCTCCAAGCCATGTGTAGCCCTTGAACAGATGCACATATATTCCAAGAAATACAAGTGCCATTATTCCAAGCAAGCCACCATTTACAAGGCCTATTCTTACCTCTTTTACTACAAGCAAAAGCTTCTGCTTACCGCTTAGATTCTCATCCATGAGCACTCTGATTGTGACAGCCAGTGACTGTGTTCCTACGTTTCCTGCCATGTCAAGCACCAGCGACTGGAAGCAGATGACTATCGGCAAAGCCGCTACCACATTCTCAAATATTCCAACTACGGAAGACACTATCATTCCCAAAAAAAGCAGGATGATAAGCCATGGCATTCTCTTTTTCATGCTCTGCAGCGTGGTCTCCTTCAGATCCTCCTCTGCGGTCAGTCCGGCGAGCTTTGCATAGTCCTCACCCATCTCATTGTCTACCATCTCTACAATATCATCAGATGTGATGACACCGAGTATATGCTTATCCTTTGAGAGCACCGGAATTGAATCCTCAGCGTAGTCCTTGATTGTGTCGATACAATCATCGATTTTCTCATGGTCGAGCACATATGGATATGAATGGGCTATAATGCTTTCCAGATTCATGCCCTCCCTGGCTGTGATTAAATCCTTTAAATCGATAGCTCCCGCAAAGCATTCATCTGAATCAACCACATATATAGTCATGATATTGTCGTTTTCGCCCGCCTGCCTCACGAGCTGGCTCATAGCCTGCTTCACTGTCAGACCGCTCGGAATACAGATGTAGTTGGTTGTCATATAGCTGCCGATTTCATCATCGTCATATGACAGAAGCATCCTGACATCCTTTTCCGCTTCCTCATCCAGATGCTCTACAATCTCCTTCTTGTCCTCATCCTCCAGATTTTCAAGCAAATCGACAGCATCATCCGAATCCATCAGCGATACTACCCTGGCAGCCTGCTCCACAGACAGCTCATCAAAATAGGCCTGCGGCTCATCAAGATATGCAAAAATCTCCGCTGTCCGCTGTGTTCCAAGGAGCCTGTAAAGACGTTTGCGCTCCTTCTCGTTCATTCCTGCAAGCATATCAGCAATATCATTCTCATGATAATCTGACAAAACCTCCAGAATTTCCTTATCCGTTTTGTGGCTTCTCAATAGAACAAGAAGCTCTTCATATTTCTTTGTATTCATCTCCATTTCTCTCCTTTCTCATTTCCGATAGCATTTTCCACATAAAATAAACATATGTGGTTCTCCAAAATCCCGGGATTTTGGAACATAAAAATCATTCCATGATAGAAAGGACGAAACCCGTGCACTCAATAAATTTGCGCACGAAAAAAGCACCTAACGGTGCTCTGATATATAAACAAGTATGCATTTGTGCACAGCAAAACACAGCACGGCGTAAGCCGATATTCCTTAATATGCCTACACTGTACCTCTAAAAACTGCCAGGTGACGAATCCTTCCACGGACAGAATCCACTATGCCTGCCAATACAATACTCACTTGTATATCAACACCGATGTCGTTCTTACTTCGCCCAAGACCATCACTACTGTCCATGAAATTCACCTCCATACTTAAATTCTAAAATTAATGTAATCATTAACCGTTGAAATTGTATCATCAATATACACAATTTTCAACCCATTAATTATATGATTAAAGGGTCAAAAGGTATCATCGATGCACACACGTGACAATTTTGCCACAACGTAAGGGGCGTAGGTCCCGGGTCTCGGTGTGGAGTGGCGGCGTGTGCTCTCGCGTGAGCGCATAGCGAAGCTGCCTAGATACTGTAGAAATTATGCCCATGAAACGCAGAAATGCCCCGCCAAGGACGGCGGGGCAAGGATTATATGCGCCATGGACGGCGCATATAATCCGGTTTCGTCAAGCATAGAAACCCTAAAAGCATAATTTCGTACAGAATCTTGGCTGCGAAGCGTAGCGAACGCGAGAGTACATGTCGCCACTCCACACTGGGACCCGGGACCTGCGCCCCGTCCACCCAAGAAAAAATTCATTAAAATCTACTGGTTCTCTGTCGGTTCATCTGTCTCCGACTCACTGTCGTGCTCCACTGCAGGATCCACATATGTATACGCATTCTCAGACTTTCTGAAAATAGTATCACTAGATCCAACCTGGCACACAGTTATCTCATCACCATCACTGATGTCTTCCTTCTTGATAGCAAGCACACCTGCTGAGAGATAAGTCGAAGCCACCTTGGAGTCGTTGATATAAACCTTACTCCAGTTGGTAAAGTTGTGACCGTAAATATATACTGTATCACCGGTCGATGAATCAGACACATTTGTGATGTCCACCTTGTCAATTCCCATGACAAGATCTGAAGCCGGATATAAATCTGTACCGTTGTAGCAGTAACGCTTTCCATAAAGGATATCGTACTGTAACAGGTCAAGTCCATCCTGATATGATGCCTCATCTGTACTGTTCATCTGAGTCTGATGATAGTTCATGATAGTTCCCTCATGGATACCTACAGTGTCTGTAGTCTGGGCAAGAAGCTGGTAAGCATAAAGGTCAGCATCCTCCTTTGGCAGTCCCATGTTGTTCCATGTGATGTACTTTGTCTTGTAGATATCACCTGACTTCATATCAGAATTCTGAAGTCCCATTGTAGGGAGGTGATCGCCAAACATAACAACGATGGTGTCCTCATCTCTCTTAGAAAGCTCATCTGTGAGCTCCTTGATGAAGCGGTCAGCCTCGTTGAGCTGGTTTACATAATATGTCCAGGCATTTTTCATGCCCTCGTCCTCAACACCTGATACGGTGTATGTAGGATTTTCAATAACAGGCTCCTTTGGATAGTCACCGTGAGTGCCAACTGTGATGATATAAGTAAAATCAGACTGATCCGGTGTAGCATCAAAGGTCTTCATAGTCTCGCTGACGAGAATATCATCTGTAGGCCAGCTTCCGTTTGGAGTGTACTCTGTGATATTCATGAGCTCCTTGCTTGTAAAGGTGTCAAAGCCCATCTTAGAAAATGCATTGGTACGGCTGTAGAAATTACCACCGTTGTTGTGCACTACATGTGTTGCATATCCAATCTTAGATAAATCAGAGGCAATGCTCTCGCAATCTGTCTGCTTTAAGATAGTCTTGTATGGATACTCTCCTGTACCGAAATACTGCATGCTAAGCCCTGTAAGCATCTCAAACTCTGTGTTAGCAGTTCCTGCTCCGACTACAGGTACAGTCAGATATCCGCTTGAATAGTTTTTCTCAAGCTCATGGAATGTAGGAATAGGATCCTCATTCACCTGAAGAAAATTAATCTCGTCCGGGTCACAGAATGACTCTAAAAGCACACAGATGATGTTTGGACCGGTCTTTCCGTCCACTGTGGTGGTCTGCTTCTGAGAATTGACCTTCTGCTCTACATCTTCCACATTCTGCTTATTGTAGTCCTCCGGCTTTTTCATTCCACGGTCCACTACGGTAGATGAGAATGAGTATACAAAGCCATAATCATCATAGCCCTGGGCTATGTTTGAATAGTAGCTGGCAACTACATTGGTATTCTGTGCCACATTAGTTGTGACAGGGATTGCTACGAAAAGCAATGCTAAAAATGCCACTGAAACACCTGCATAACGGATTTTGCCTGTATATTTAGGCCCCTTGATAAAAAGTGCCACAAGAAACAGTGCAAATGCACCAAGTCCAACTACAACTATTGTAGCCTGCTGCGCTGTGAAATAGCTGGTATTGTTCATGGCTAAAAGCTCCGGAATACACTTTAAATCAGTATAACCAAATGGTGTGACACGGTTTGAAAGCACACAGCCGTTGATGATTCCGAGGATAGTCCAAAAGCCTGTAATTATTACCCTTGCAAAAGCCCTGCGCCTGAACAGATACACAAGTGAAAATGATACAAACACTAAAAATGAGTTGTACATGAACGCAAGTGTATGTGCATCTACGAACTTACATGCAGAGATAAAACTCCTGCGCGAGATAATCTCCACTATAAATACGATAGCCATAGCTATGATTGCATGGAATAAAAGCGAATATTTATTTAAAAAATCAATTCTGCGATAATATTTTTCTGAATGAATCTTGTCTTTCTTTACAAAGAGCTTTTGTTTAATGACATTCAATACATCAAATATTTTCTTCATATTTTCCTCCTATTTGCCTTTCTTTTACCTTCTCTTTACTACATGATAATATAGACAAAAATATGCACAAAAACAAGGGCATTTTTTTATAAAAATTGATGTTAAAATTATTGTTTTTGGGTAAATATTGATAATAAAATTAACTCTTTTTACCTTTTTTGGTTGTTTTCGTAAATTTTGAGTATAAAAACTATTGTTTAATCCGTGGGTAATATGATTATGAAGCCAATGAAACGAAATGTAAATAGGGAAATCGCATATTTAAAGAAAGTTTAATATTTGGCAGTGCAGGGCGAATGCCGCAAATTCAGGTGCCGCAGACCACACACCCAGCAGCTACGCTATGCGATTAAGATTCTGTACGAATTATGCTTGAAGGTTTTCTATTAAATACAGGCATATATACCGCACCCGGCGGATATATATGCCTGCTTCATAAAGAAATATTGTAACTATATAGATACTGAACAGTTACAAAATATTTAAATGTGCTCAAGTACTTCGGTTGCTTTTGCGAGGTGGTCGTTTTCTATGCTGTAGAAATCTCCCTTATCGGCGATAGCTGCATATGATGTATCGAGTGGCAGCTTGCCAAGTACCGGTACTGAAAGCTCTTTGGCGATCTCGTCTATATGACTCTCTCCGAAAAGCTTTATCTCCTTTCCACAATCAGGGCATTTGAGATAGCTGAAGTTTTCTACCACACCAAGCACTGTGATGTGCATTGCCTCTGCCATGTTGTAGGCCTTTTTGACAATCATATTGACAAGCTCCTGTGGTGATGTGACGATTACGATTCCATCTACCGGGAGGGACTGGAATACGGTGAGAGGTACATCTCCTGTTCCCGGTGGCATATCAACGAATAGATAGTCTATATCGCCCCATGCTGTCTCGTTCCAGAACTGTTTTACTACTCCGGCAATGACTGGGCCTCTCCAGATAACCGGATCCTCCTCGTTGTCCATGAGCAGGTTTACTGAGATGAGCTTGATGCCCTCTTTTGTCTCATACGGATGCATCAGACCGTTTTCGTCTCCTAGTATCTGGTCATGTGCACCAAACATCTTTGGGATTGACGGACCTGTGATATCGGCATCGAGGATACCAACCTTATAGCCCTTCTTTGCCATGTTTACCGCCAGTGAGGATGTGACGAATGACTTTCCTACTCCACCCTTTCCGCTGACAACTCCTATTACATGCTTGATGTTTGAAAATTTATTCTGCTCTACGAGGAAGCTCTGTGGTCCTCCATTGTGTGATGGACAGCCCTCGCAGCTTGACTTTGTGCAGCTTCCCGCGCTGCTACAGCTACTGTTTTCCGGCATTTTATCTCCTTTCCCTATGAGAACGCAATTGTTATATTTCACAAAATATATTTGTGATTGCGATTACTTCTCATATCCTGTGTTTATTTATGTGTTTATCGTTCATATTTCATACGATATCTCTATATGGTAGTATAACACGTATGCAGCATTTTTTATGCTTTTTTTCAAAAACACCCCTATTCCCACCTGTTTAATCGTATTTATATTGTGACTATTTGCCTTGGACTGTTTTTCCGGAAATTCAGCCACCTTTTCATGTTTTGTCGTAACTGTTCAGTACCTTCACAGTTGTAAGCCGCAATCTCATTAGAATCAGCTTCGCTGATGGGCGCTTGCTCCTACATATCTATAATCGTGCTACGTTTTCCCTTTTTATTATATGGATATTCACGCAGCTTTATAACATAATCGAGCTTCTTGTCATAAATGATTGTCAAGGAGTTAATTAAGGTTAATTAATGTAAATTAGTGAATTTTTAGAATAGCATTGCTAATCTCTCCAAATACTACTATAATTATAATTAATTCATATGAGGAGAATAACAGATGTGTCTTACAATTGATGAACTTAGAGGTTTGTGTACTCCCGACAATATTTATTTAACACTGCATGCGTCAAAAAGACTTGAGCAACGTGGTATCCTCATTGACGATGTCATATCATGTATCATGACCGGTGAAATAATTGAGGAATACCCTAATGACTATCCATATCCCAGTTGCTTAACACTTGGAAATCTGAATACAAAATGTCCATTACATGTTGTAGTCGGTTCCAATCACGAACAGCTCTGGATTATCACCGCATACTACCCGTCTTCAGACAAATGGGAGTCCGATTTAAAAACAAGAAAGGAGAATTGATATTATGAAATGCTTCCTGTGCAAAGGTGATACTGTCAAAAGTACCACAACTTATATGACTGCATATAAAAACTGTTATATTATTATAAAAAATGTTCCATGCCAAAAATGTTCACAGTGTGGTGAAGAGTTTATTAATGGCTCCACAATGCAAAAAATCGAGTCCATTATATCAAAACTAAAATCCATGCTACCAGAAATAACTGTAATTGACTTTCAAAATGCAGCCTAAATTTCACATAATAAATGCCGGATGAAATATCATATTTCTATCCGGCATTTTCATTTATAACCTCATTATTTTTTCGCTTTAAACTTCATTTTCAATTAAATTTTCTCCCATTTTCAACAACAAAAACCGCCACCAGCGAGCTTACCAGCAGAAGCATCGGATAAAACAGATACGGCAGTATATTAAAGGCTGACACCTCATGCCCCAGCTCGTGTACTGCCGATATGGCCACGAGCATCTGCGCTCCATATGGTATCATCCCCTGAAAAATGCACGAAAATGTATCCAGTATAGACGCTGTTTTACGCGGAGTTATATCATATTTCTGAGCCATTTCCTTTGCTATCGGATTTGCCATAACTATAGCAACTGTGTTGTTGGCAGTGGCAATATCGATAAGTCCTACCAGAAGTCCCATACCGAGCAGTCCACCTCTTTTGCCCTTGAATGTCCGGTAAATTCCAGAAAGCAGGGCATCAAATCCGCCATATTCACGGATCAACGCACACATGGCTGCCACAAGCACTGCGACCATACAGGTTTCAAACATGCCTGACGCTCCACTTCCCATATTGGTAAGCAGATCGTATGGTGCTGTATTTCCTGTTGCGAGCATTATGACCGTTCCCGATATGATTCCTATTATAAGCACTACAAATACATTTATTCCGGCAATTCCACCGAACAGCACAAGAATATACGGTACTATCTGCAACAGATGATATTCCTGCGATACAGCGCCCGCGATATCTGTCCTGAATGACAGAATTGCTATAACAACCAGCGTCATTACTGCCGCCGGAAGTGCAATGAAAAAATTCTCCCTGAACTTGTCCTTCATCTGACAGCCCTGTCCGTTACATGCGGCAATAGTCGTATCTGATATAAAGGAAAGGTTGTCTCCGAACATCGCGCCACCCATTACGGAGCCTATACAAAGCGGCAGACCAAAGCCCGATGCATCCGATACTGCTGCCGCTATCGGCACAATCAGTGTTATGGTTCCAACCGATGTTCCCATCGCAATAGACACAAAGCATGCCACAACAAAAAGCACCATCACTGCGAACCTTGCCGGTATCAGTGACAGCATGAAATATGCCACGCTCTCCGCACTGCTTCGACCCACTACACCCACGAATGCTCCCGCTGTAAGGAAAATGAGCAGCATTGTTATGATATTTTTGTCAGCCAGTCCCTGTGCCATTATCTCTAGCTTTTGGTCGAATTTCACACTACGATTCTGCAGACATGCCACCAGTATTGCCACGAGGAATGCTATTATGATGGGCACATTATAAAACCCCATCGGAATTTTCATTACATATTCAAAAAGTATTCCCAATCCCAGATACAGTACGAGAAATACTGCTATTGGTAACAGGGCTATTGGATTTTGTTTTTTCACGTTTATATGTTTCCTTGACATTTTTTTAGCAATTTTTATCATAAGTAATCATCATTAGTATGTCAATAATAATATGCTATTTATTATAATTTTATGTAACTGTTCAGTACCTTCACAGTTGTGAGCCGCAAGTGTTTCGCGCTGAGTTAAAAGGATAGCACGATGTAAATCCCAAAACAGGCTATATTTTTGAGCTGTTTTGGGGGTTATAGTGATTTCAGCTACTTTCTGCCAGGTCTTTCCCGGAAGTTTTGCTGGGTTTTGGGTGCTGTTTTAGGAAGTTTTGATAAAGTCCATATAATGGTGTAAATTACAAATTTATATAAAAAAGAGCCGAGAG
>ERZ1673747.832-NODE-832-length-39061-cov-31.772215_pt1 | contig 39061 bp, 45 predicted proteins | sample MGYA00580220_ERZ1673747 | MGnify/ENA primary metagenome ERZ1673747 (study PRJEB41218, sample SAMN15661769) | gut metagenome | host: Homo sapiens | place: Canada: London | collected 2015-08-20/2019-03-30 | study: EMG produced TPA metagenomics assembly of...
CGTTTTTGCCCCCTTTTGGGGCTTAGGCCAAAAGGGGGTGCGGCGCGGCACCCGTGCAGTATCGTGCTGAACATGGCTGCGCCGCATACTTGGGAAAGGTTTGGCTGCCAAACCATTGACAGTATCCTCTTGCCGGATACCCGGCAGCCAGCCCCTTTTGTAGGCGCACAAGAAGTGCTCCGGAATGCCTTCGGCATTCGCGGGGGAAGAAATTCCTTGCCGGCTATAAAGGAAAGCCGGCATTTCGCGGCACGCCGCGAAACCGGAATTTTTCCCGCAAAAGTTGCTTTTTCTGCATGAGTGGTCGCGGCAAACGAAATCGCAGGCGATTTCGACGCCGCGGTTCGAGTTGAGTGGTAATTCACCGGCTGGCCGGCCTCGAGCTTTCGCGTCCTATCGCAGCGCGATATTTATGGGACATTCTGTTTAGGGTCTATCTACTGGAGATAGGCCGGCCGACGCCGGGAGTGCACCGCCGCCGCGGGGGAGAAAATAGGGGTATACGACCTATTTTCACGCTTAATTGCGCTTTGCAGAGAGAAAATAGGGTAAATGCCCCTGTTTTTTTGTGTTTTTATGTTTTGGAGGGGATAAATAGGGATAATTGACCTATTTTTGCCTGCGTTTACATTTTGGTGAAGGAAAATAGGGCGTATCGCCCTATTTTCCGCAGGAACTTTTTTCCTTTGCCTATTCCGCGGCCGAACCGCCGCGGGTTTTCTTTGTGCCGGCACAGCGAGACCGGCGGGTGGGTTATGGAGGATTATTTTGCTTACCTGACAACGGGGTTTGCATACAACGGAGGTGGTGCATATGAAGCTGACGGCCAAGCAGCAGGCGTGGATCGATTACTACAAGCAGGGGCACACCGCCGCCGAGGCGGCAAGGCTGGCGGGGTACCAGGCCAAAAGCGACCATTCCTTCGGGAACATCGGGTATGAAAACCTGAAAAAGCTCAGGGACTTCGTCATCGACCGCGACGCGGTGCTGGAATCGCCGCGGATTGCCGATATGGCCGAGATCAACGCCTTTTGGACGGGGATCATCCGCGACGAGACAAAGGACCTGAAGGACCGCCTGAAGGCGTCCGAGCTGCGCGCCAGGGCGGCGGGCGGCTTTATCGAGCGGCAGGAGGTGACGCTGATGGAAAGCGCGTGGTTCAAGGATGGCTAAAGCCCTCAACCCCGGCGCCTTCAACGACTGGGTTTACGACCGGATCGACGACTATTCCCACCGCCTCGAGGTCTACTACGGCGGGGCGGGCTCCGGCAAATCCTACGGCGCGTGTCAGAAGGTGCTTCTGAAAGCCCTCAACCATCCGCGCAAGGTGCTGGTGATCCGCAAGGTTGGCGCTACCCTCCGGCATTCCGTTTTTCAGCTGTTTCTCGACTTACTGTCCGCCGGCGGCCTTTTGGATATGGCCAAAGTCAACCGCAGCGATTTTCAGATCTCCCTTGCCAACGGCTCGCACTTCATTTTCAAAGGGCTGGACGACCCCGAAAAAATCAAATCCATCACCGGCATCACCGACATCGTTATCGAAGAGGCGACCGAGCTGAGCGAAGAGGATTTTTTACAGCTCAACCTCCGCCTTCGCCCCGCGCAGGACGACCCGCAGATTTACCTGATGTTCAACCCGGTTTCCAGGGCCAACTGGGTGTACCGCTATTTTTTCGAGCAGCCGCCGCCGGGCGCGCGCATTGTGCGCACCACCTACCGCGACAACCGCTTTCTCACCGACGCCTACCGGCAGGAGCTGGAGGCGCTGCAAAAGCGCAATCCCGCCTATTACCGCATATACGCGCTGGGGGAGTTCGCCACGCTGGACAAGCTGGTGTACCCCTGCGTGACCAAACGGCGGATCGCGCCCGGGGAATACGACGGCGCGCGCTTTTTCTGCGGGCTGGATTTCGGCTATGTGAACGATCCTTCCGCGCTGGTCTGGGGGCGGTACGACGGGTTCCGGCACCGCGTGTACATTCTCGGCGAATACATCGGCGAGCACCTGCTCAACGACAAGATTGCCGAGGCCATCAAGGCGCTGGGCCTGGCCAAGGAGATCATTACCGCCGACGGCGCCGAGCCGAAAAGCATCGAGGAGATCCGTATGCGCGGCGTCCCGCGCATCCGCAGCTCGCGCAAGGGCGCGGACAGCCTTCTGCACGGCATTCAATGGCTCAACCAGCAGGAAATCCTTGTGGACGAACGCTGCGCGGGCACCATCCGGGAGCTGGAAAATTACACCTGGAAGAAGGATCCCGCTACCGGCGCATACACCAACCAGCCGATCGACGCTTTCAACCACTGTCTGGATGCGCTGCGCTACGGGCTGGAGCACGAAATCCGTCCGTGGCGTCAGCCGCTGCCCAAACAGCGGCTGTATGCGCCCTCCGGGGTGACGGCACGGGATATGAAAGGGGGATGGGACGCATGATGGATATGGTATACGCCGCCGGCTGGATTCTGGCGGCATTTCTGGCCGGGATTCTGGCGGCCGGTGCATACGCTGCGCGGCGTACGCCGCCGATACGGCGGGCTCGGCCTGCCCATACGGCGCCGGGCGCGCGCGGGCGGAAAAGCCGGAAGAAGGCCGCTTTGGCGCCGGCATACGGCGCGCCGGAGGAGCGTGCGCAGGCGTACGCGGCGGAAAAGGCACAGCGCGAATGGCGGAATTTTCTGGATTACGACGGCACCGCGCAGACGCCGGCCGAATAAGACGGGCAGGCGCGGGCAAAGTCCGCTTTCTCTGGAACAGGACAGCGAAGACCGTTTATGCGGCTTCACGCCGCATTTGTGCAGCAGCCCACCGGGCTGCTGCGTCTCCCTTCCTGATCTTTATGAAGGCAGAGGGTTGGCTCCCTCTTGCGGTGCCCGGCTCCGTCATCGGCGGACACGCCGCCTCGCCGATCGCCGACCGCGGCGCCAACCCTTGCTCCCTTCTTCCGCCACCGGCGGCGGTCGCAAGCGTTGCCTTTTGAAAAATGGCCGCACGCGTTCGCCGGATGCGAACGCGAAAACTTCTTAAGCAATCGCCCTCACCATGGGTGAAAGGAGAATAAACACATGGAAGAATACACACCGATGCAGCAGGCCGACACCGTACCACAGGATCAGCCTGACGGGTCTGCGGCGCCGGACGGCGTGCATGCAGAGCATGCCGCGCAGCAGGCGAAGCCGGACCAGAGCGCAGCCACCGCAGCAGCGGGACCCGCCGAAGAGGCCGGGCATGTGCCGGACACCACACCGGAGGCAGGCACGGCTTCCGCGGCGCAGACGATCACCATTCCGGTTCAGTTTAACCACGTCAGCCGCGAGCTGACCCTCGAGGAGGCGCAGAGCCTCGCGCAGAAGGGGCTCAAGTTTGACGAGCTGACGCCGACGCTGGACAAGCTCCGGTATCTGGCGGCGGCTAACGGGAAGAGCCTGAACGAAATGGCGGACGCCCTGGTGAAAAGCCAGGACAGGCAGCTGTACGAATCCCTTCTGGCGGAATGCGGCGGCAGCAAGCCGATCGCCAAACGGCTTTTCGAGGCGGAAAAGCGCAGGCACACGGCCGGTTTTGAGGCCGGGCGCCGCGCAGAAGCCGCCGCCGCGCAGGAAGAAAAGGCCGCGCTTACGCAGCGGCTGGCGGATGAGTTCATCGAGCTGCAGCGCGAATTCCCCGAGCTGACCGCGTTTTCCGCCGTTCCCAAAACGGTGCTGCAAACGGCGCTCAAAGGGGTAACGCTGACCGACGCTTACCTGCGGTACCGGCATGCCGAAGACCTAAAGGCTTCGGCCGCCCGCGCCGCACAGGAAGCGGCGGCCAAATCCTCCGCCGGCCCGCAGTCTGCGGGAGGCGGGGAAACCATCGATCCCACCATCGACGCCATGCTGGCGGGATTGTGGGAAAAATAAAAGGAGGAAAAATTTTATGGCAATCAATACGCTTGAATTTCAGACCAAGCTCACCGGCGAGCTGGACAAGAAACTGGTGCAGGAGGCGCAGACCAGCTTTTTCGCGGACACCGCCCTGCGCAGCAAATTTGTCGGCGCGCGCACCGTACTGATCCCGGATGTGGACATGCAGGGGCTGGGCAACTACGACCGCGACGACGGCTTTGTCACCGGCGCGCTCACCGTGTCCAGCGAATCTTACACTATGGCGATGGACCGCGGCCGCAGCTTCCAGCTCGACCGCGAGGACAACGACGAGACCGGCATCGCCAGCCTTGCCGGCCAGGTGATGGGCGAGTTTGTGCGCACCAAGGTCGCGCCCGAGATGGACGCCTATGTGCTCGCCAAGCTCGCGACGCTGGCCGCTTCCAAAAACCAGACGGTCACCGGCACCGTGGCCACCCAGGTCAACAAGATGATCACCGACGCGATCAACAACGTCCAGAAGGTGGTCGGCTACACCGAGCCGCTGGTCTGCTTTGTCAACAGCAACGTATGGAACGCGCTGATGACCACCACCGAGCTGACCCGTCAGCTGCTCGTCAGCGATTTCAAGAAGGGCGAAATCAACACCAAGGTCAAAATGCTCAACGACGTGCCGATTATCCCGGTGTCCGACGACCGCATGAAGACCGCTTTCACCTTCTACGACGGCGTTACCGACGACAGCTCGTCCAGCGGTGCGGACCAGCGCGACGGCGGCTTTGTCCCCGCGTCCGCGGCCAAGAACATCGGCATCCTCGTGCTGCCCAAGCGCGCCGCGTCCCTGGTGAAGAAGTCGGAACGCATCCGCACCTTCACCCCCGAGCAGAACCAGAAAGCCGACGCGTATCTGTTCCAGTACCGTCTGTACTACGATCTGTTCGTCAAGAAGTCCATGACCAACACCATTTACACCTATACTTACTAAGGCAGGGGAACGGCCCGCGTGCCGCCGGACGGTTTTCCGTCCGGCGGCTCAGGCTGTCGGGAAACGGGTTTGCAAATGGCACTACACAAAAGTTTTCGCCCGCCTTTTTCAAAAGGCGGCCGGGTGCCGGGGCGGAACCCCGGCTCGCGTCCCGCAGGACGCGAAATCCTTTGCTTTCATAAGGATCAGGAAGGGAGACGCAGCAGCCCGGTGGGCTGTTGCGTCGCGGGAAACCCTATCCAGGGGTTTCCCGATGCGGCGTGATACGCCGCATTTGTGCACTGTTTTTTGCGAAACGACTTTTTCGACACGCTGTGCCGTCGGACAGTCCCCTGTCCGGCGGCTTCTATATGCCGTCGAAGGCGCATGAGCCAGGAACGGAAACAGGAGGATGCTGAATGAAAAGAAAACCGTGGGAGCCTGAACAGATCTTTGCCGAATATGAGGCGGGACGCACCTTTAAGGCCGGCATGGGAAAGCACGGCCTGTATGAACAGGGCAAAATCAACGAGCGTTTTTATGTGGGCGATCAGTGGCACGGCGCGAATTGCGGCAACGACCGCCCGCTGGTGCGCCACAACGTCATCAAGCGGATCGGCGACTACAAAATGGCGGTGATCTCCGCTAACCCGGTGGCGGTCAACTATTCCGTCGAGGGGGTGCCGAGCACCGCGGCGGACGGCGACAGGACCCGGCAGATTCTGGACGGCTACGCCCGGTCGGGCGGCGCCGGTGCGCCGGGCACGCTGTCGCCGGAGGAAAGCATGAACGTCGCCATGTCCGCCCTCTCCGACTATTTCAAAACCACGGCGGAGCGGGTCAAGTTCGACGACCTGCGCGAGCAGGCGCTGCGCAACGCCTATATCTCCGGCACCGGCGTGCTGTACACCTACTGGGATCCCCGCATCCGCACGGGGCTGTACGCCGACGAGGCGCACAGCACCCCGATCACCGGCGACATCGCCTGCGAGGTGCTGGACATCGAAAACGTCTATTTCGGCGATCCGAACGTATACGACGTGCAGGCGCAGCCGTTTATCCTGATCGCGCAGCGCAAAAGCGTGGATGAGCTGCGCCGCGAGGCGAGGCGGAACAAACGCCCGCAGGCGGATATCGACGCCATCAAGCCCGACCGCGATACCGGGTATATGGCCGGCGGCCGCTCGGAGGAGGAGCCGGACGACAGCCGCAAGGCTACCGTGATCACCAAGTTCTGGAAGGAATGGGACGAGACAGGGAACACCTTCCGCATTATGGCGGCGACCGCTGTCCGGGGCGCTGTGATCCGCCGGGAATGGGATACGAGGCTGCGGCAGTATCCGCTGGCCGTTTTCCGCTGGGAGCGCCGCCGCAGCTGCGCCTACGGCGAGAGCGAGGTCACCTACCTGATCCCCAACCAGATCGCGATCAACCGCATGATTACCGCGTCGGTCTGGGCGGTGATGATGCTCGGCATGCCGCTGACGGTGGTCAACCAGGACATTATCCCGCAGCCGGTGACCAACGATCCCGGCCAGATCCTGCGGGTGTCCGGCACCGCTGAGGAGCTCAGCAGCGCCCTGCGGTATATCAATCCGCCGAACTTTTCGCCGGCGTTCGATCAGAATATCAGTTCCCTGATCGCCAACACCCTCACCCAGTCCGGGGCCAACGACGCCGCGCTCGGCGACGTCCGGCCGGACAACGCTTCCGCCATTATCGCCGTGCGCGAGGCGGCAACCCTGCCGATGCAGATGACGCAGAATCGCTTTTACAGCTTTATCGAAGACGTCGCCCGCATCTGGGCGGAGTTCTGGATCGTGATGTACGGCAGCCGCCGGCTCAAAATCGAGGACGAAAACGGCACATGGTATTTCCCGTTTGACGGCGAACCGTACCGGGATGCGCTGGTTTCGGTGAAAATCGATGTGGGGGCGTCCACGCTGTGGAGCGAAATCCAAAGCGTCAAGACCCTCGACAACCTGTTTACCCAGCAGATCATCACCCCTCTGCAGTATCTGCAGCGGCTTCCCAAGGGGACCGTGCCGAACATCAGCGGGCTGATCCGCGAGATGCAGGAGGCCAACGCCGCCGCGCGGGAGCAGGCGGCTATGCCGATGCAGCCGGAGGCTGACGCCGCCGGTATGGGTGCCCCGGCGGATGCTCCGGTGGACGCCCAGGCGGTGATCGATGGGCTGCCGCCGGAATACCGTCAGGCATTCGACGCCGTTCCCCCGGAGCAGCAGGCCGCGCTGCTGAAGGAAATCGGGATCGGCTGAGGGGGCGGCGGGAGCGCGCCGGGAGCGCACCGCCGCTGATGTCAGCGGGGAAAGCTGATTTGCGCACGCCGGCTGCATGAGGAGGAAAGGTTTTCGCTCCACCGGTTCGGCGGCGTCGGGGGCGCCGCAGGGCGCATCCCGTTTGCCGCCGGGGAACGGCGTGTTTTGCTGCCTTTTTCACGCCGAAAAAAGGCAGTGGCCGCACACCTTCGTGCAAGGGGATGCACCATCCTGTTTGCGGCCAGACGCGCCGCAGGTTTAGGAGGGTTTGGCTGCGCCGCAGGCTTGCCGTGCAGGTATGTCTGCCGATAAGCCGGCAGCGGCCTTCTGCCTGATGTCAGGCAAGGAAAAATCCGGTTTCGGAAGCGGAACGCTTTCCGAAACGCAGGCCGGCGTTTGGCCTGCGAGGATTTCTTCCGGCTGGCGACTTGTCGCCGGCAGGCCACATACTTTTGTAAGCAAACAAAAGTATGCAAAAGTTGCTTTTTCCGCCTGAGGGGTCGCGGCTGACACGCCGCGGTTCGAGTTGAGTGGTAATTCCCCGGCTGGCCGGCCTCGGGCTTTCGCGTCCTATCGCAGCGCGATATTTATGGGACATTCTGTTTGGGGTCTATCTGCTGAAGATAGGCCGGCCGACGCCGGAACCTCGCCGCCGTTTGGCGGTGGTTATCAAAACAGGCGGCCGGAAGCCGCAGGACTGCGGGCGTGAACGGGTTTGCAACATGCCGCTTTTGGCGGCAACCTGTCGCTCCCGGTGAGGAGCGGGCGGCTCATTCATCGAGGCCGCCGGATGGACGGGAAAAAGCGCTTTTGCCCCCTTTTGGGGCTTAGGCCAAAAGGGGGTGCGGCGCGGCACCCGTGCATTATCGTGCTGAACATGACTGCGCCGCAGGCTTGCCGTGCAGGTGTGTCTGCCGATAAGCCGGCAGCTGTCCTTTGCCTGATGTCAGGCAGCCACCTACTTTTTCAAGCGTGAAAAAGTAGGCAAAAAACGCTTTTCTCGCCTGAGTGGTCGCGACTGACACGCCGCGGTTCGAGTTGGCGGGTAAATCTCCGGCTGGCCGGCCTCGGGCTTTCGCGTCCTATCGCAGCGCGATATTTATGGGACATTCTGTTTGGAGCCTATCTGCTGAAGATAGGCCGGCCGACGCCGGGAGTGTACCCACGCTGATGTCAGCGGAAAAAAGCTGATTTGCGCACCCCGGCTGCATGAGGAGGAAGGAGTTTTGCTCCACCGGTTCGGCGGCGTCGGGGGCGCCGCAGGGCGCATCCCGTTTGCCGCCGGGGAACGGCGTGTTTTGCTGCCTTTTTCACGCCGAAAAAAGGCAGTGGCCGCACACCTTCGTGCAAGGGGATGCACCATCCTGTTTGCGGCCAGACGCGCCGCAGGTTTAGGAGGGTTTGGCTGCGCCGCAGGCTTGCCGTGCAGGTATGTCTGCCGATAAGCCGGCAGCGGCCTTCTGCCTGATGCCAGGCAGCCAGCCCCTTTTGTACGCGCACAAAAGGGGCGAAAAAGCGCTATCTCTGCTTGGCTTCTCGCGGCAAACGAAATCGCAGGCGATTTCGACGCCGCGGTTCAGCTTGTGTGATAAACTCTCCGGCTGGCCGGCCTCGGGCTTTCGCGTCCTATCGGAGTGCGATATTTATGAGACATTCTGTTTGGGGGTCTATCTACTGAAGATAGGCCGGCCGACGCCGGGAGCGCACCGCCGCTTGGCGGTGGCCGCCGATATACCGGGACGCCATGCGTCTCAAAGAAAGGGGAAATACGATGAAGACGGGAAACGATGTATTCAACCGCGCGCTGCTTCTGCTGGGCTACACCGGCATTGACGGCGCGGTAAACGGCGCGCAGTCCGCCGAGCTGTTCCGCCGCGAGCTGGATGTGCTCAATCAGGTTATGGCCGATTTGTGGCCGCTGGAAAAGGACGAGGTATACCAGCCGCTTGTGAACGTGAACGAGAATATCCCGCTGTCCGTTGCGGCGGTCGAAAATGTCATGCCATACGGGGTGGCCATGTTCCTCGCGCAGGCGGACGGGGACGGCGCGAATCAGCAGCTTTACGCCACGCTCTATCAGCAGAAGCGGAACGCGGTGAAAAGACCCCTGAAAACAAGGGCAGATGTACTGCCGGCACCAGCGGAGGGATAACATATGCGATTTCCGAAATTGCGCGAGGGTTCACAATACCGGGTTACCATCCCGGCCCTGTGCGGCGGCGTCAACCTCAACGACGCCCCGAACCTGGTCGAGGACGACCAGCTCACCGATGTGAAAAATATGTGGTGGAAGGATCAGGCGCTGCGTACAAGGCCGGGGCTGGCGTTAGGGGATCATCACGGCTTTGTGAATCAGGATATTCAGGTGTTTGACAGGGATATTTCCAAAACGATGAGCAGTGCCGAAGCGCCGGACTATGGGCGGTACGCGGTGCGGAGTATGCACAGCGCCGGCGAAACGGCCGTTTATATGGATTTTATCCATTATGATGGGACAATCGATATTTCTGCCGACGGCACCGGCATAGGGCAGGGCAATGTGACGTTTAACCTGCTGTACACGAACGGCAGCGTAACAGTGGACGGATATAAACCGGATTTTTTACTGTTTTGCAGTGACGGGCGTATCCGGATGCCCTATGAAACCAAAGACGAAAGCGGATTGAAGGATATCACAGAGCAGGCGTATGCCCCGCTGGTCATGGTGAACGGTACGCCGTGCACGGATCAGACGGAAGCGGCGCCAAACGGCACTTTTTTTGAAGGATACAATACCCTTACGCCGAAATTCCGGGCATGGTATTCAAGCGATGGAACGGGGAACTATTACGGTTTGCCGGCGACAAAGATCGATCCCGGGCATTCCGTTTGTGTGGAGTATACGCACAAAGACGGAACCGTATTTCGCTGGGAATGTCCGCCGAATCAGAACAATGCGCCCGCGGTGACGATTGAGGGTGTCAGAGTCGGGTTTCATGTGGATCGGGAACCGGGTGTGTTTTTCTTTACAACCACCAACAGCATTTATACCCTGCCCCGCGTGGCCAAAAACAACCTGTGCATTGAGGCGTATTGCGCTGCGGAAAAAGCACACCCGGAAACGGTCTGCGGCATGACCCTGTCCACCTGGTTCGGCGGCGACAGAAGCGGCACGACCGGAGGAACGCGGCTGTTTATGTCCGGACATCCGGCGCATCCGGGGCTGATGCACTGGAGCGACATCAACAACCCGCTGTATTTCCCGGAAAACAACTATGCCTACATAGGGGACAGCAGCTATCCGGTGACCGCGTTCGGCAAGCAGCAGAACATCCTTGTCATCTTCAAGGAAAACGAGATGTTTTATGCGGAATACGTTGCCGGGTCGCCTTACACGGCGGAGGATGTCATCGATGGCCGCGTGGCGGATGTGACCGCCTATGCGGCGACCTTCCCGATTACCCCGATCAACAGCTATGTCGGATGCAGCTGCCCGGGTACCGTGCAGCTGTGCAACAATCATCTTGTGTGGGCCGCCGGCGACGGGCATATTTATACGCTCGCCTCGCCGAATTCGTACAACCAGCGGAATGTACAGGCCATTTCACAGATGGTGGAACCGCTGTTTACGGCCTTTTCCTATGACGACTGGAAAAAAGCGCGTGCGGTCAATTATCGCGGGCATTATCTGCTGCAGGTGGCCGACAAAGCGTTTTTGTTCAATTACGGGGATTCCGGGTTTGTAAACAGCAGTTCCTACTACAAGTCGGACGCGGCGCAGCGGAACATCGCCTGGTATGTCTGGGATTTCCATATGGAAGGCATCGAGTGGTTTTATCTTATGGCAAAAGAGAATCGGTGCGTCTTGCTCGGAAGCAGCAGCGAAAACGTGGTGACGTACGTTTTGGACGGCAGCATCGATTTTGACGAGGTCAACCCGCGGTGGACACAATCGAACGAGTTTTGCACAGATGAGCGGAAAATCCCCTGCGTCTTCCAGACAAAGGTGTTCGATTTCGGCAGCCCCGACCGCAATAAATTCATCCGCCGGCTGCATCTGGGCGCCGCCGATACGGCGGATGGGTTTATGTCTCTGGCGTACATCACCGAGGACGGGGTGCAGGAGGACGTCTGCCGCATCGGCGCTTACGGCGACGGGAAAATGCGGGAATGGGCCATGACCCCCGGCGTCAACCGGGTGCGGCAGTTCGGCATCCGGGCGGAAAGCGACGGGAACATGGCCGTGGACAACATGGTACTCAAATACGAGGTGAACGGGGAGGTTCGCTGAATGGCAAAATCGGTACAGAATTATATTGACGAGCTGTACAGCCAGGGGAAAACCGAGGCGGACAGGCTGAAAGAACAGCGCACACAGGCAGACGACAAACTGATCCAGCAGACGAACGCGGCCATCGACAAGGCGGCGGCGGCTTCCGCGAAGCCCTATCAGACCCAGCTCGACGAGCTGCCCGCGCTGTACGGCAAGCTGTACGACGCCAACGCGGTGCAGGAGCTTGTCAACCGCCGGCAGGTACAGGAAACGATGGCCAACATGGGGCTGACCGATTCCGGCCTCAACCGCACCCAGCAGACGGCGATCGCGCTTCAGCGCGGCAACGCCGATGCGCAGGTGCGGCTGTCCCAGCAGCAGAAGACGCAGGAGCTGCAGGATAGGATCGACCAGCTGCTCGGAAACAGCGCCGCGCAGAAGATTCAGCAGGAGGCGGATATCCGCAACGCCACCGAAAAGTGGTACAGCAGCACGCTGGAAAACCTGCGCAGCAGCGCCGCACAGCAGGGCACGAGCGCGTATAACGCCCAGATGCAGGCGCAGGCGGCCGAGGCCAAAGCCAGAGAGCAGGAGGCGGCGCTGGCAGCGGCACAGGCGAAGGCACAGGCGGAAGCCTCGGGAAACGGAGACACCAAAAGATCGCGTGCGTTCATCAATCTGATGTTCACTGATAAGATGTTTGATCCTTCATTCTGGGATGGAAGATATAAAACCTATAACGAATACATCGAAGACATGCTGCGGAAAGGGTATTCGGAGGGGAAGCTTAACGCGGAAGAACTGACCTGGCTGGCCAGAGACTATTACGGAGTATGGTAGGGATGACGAGATACGATGAAATAAAAAAGAGGGTACAGGGTACAACTTCTTCACAAAACAGCCATGCGGCCGGAAATCGGCAGTCCTCATACGAAGACATCAAGTCCTCGTTTCATCCCACTTATGAAACCATCAAGGCAAATCCCGCCAACTACGATGATTCCGATGTGGACATAAACACCTGGTTTCAAACCTCCTATGACGATATGCAAAAGGCGGGTTCGCGGCTTAAGGCACAGAACTACAGCGACTGGCACAACAGTGAGGCTGTCGATTTGGACAAGTACAGGGATGGCAGTTATGCTGTCCGGGCGTGGATTAACCGACATCGCGGGGAAATCGGGGATGAAACGGCGGATGAGGCACTTGAACAGCTGGATTCGCAGTTGGAAGTGATTCGCAGTCTGCGGGAGGCCACGGCCTCGGCCGGCAACTACTGGTCGCAGTGGGACAGTAAGGAGGAATACGACGCTGCCGTTAAGGCGTCCCGGGAAACGCAGATGACAAGCAGCCAGATCAGGCAGGAAATCGAGGAGGTCACCCGGCAGCTCAACGATGAACAAAAAGACGACCAGAAGTCGGAAAGAATCAAGGAACTGGAAGCGGAACGGGATCGTCTCGACAGCCTCTATCAGCAGAAGAAGCAATACGAAGCGTCCATTCCGGAGAAGCTCAGGGAGGAGCACATCCTCGCACAGAAAAAGGGCGTGCCTATCATCTACGCGCTGAAGCCTGCGGAAAAGATCGATACCTTCATCGGGCAGGACGGGACGGAATTTACCATCGATATAAGCAAAATGCTGCAGGAGGCTGTCGCCGGTGTATCACAGGTCGGGGAAACCGGCGAACCCGCACCGACAGCGTTCAAAGAGCTGCGCTTTGTACTGCGGGAAAACGGATACGATTATTATCGCGCGAACGGTACCGGACAGCTGTACCGCTTCCGATACAACGAAGACGACGACAAGGACGAGTTCCAGCTGAGGATGGGGCTGCGCACCACGCAGGGCGTGGACCCGGTCGTGTTCAAGAAGGCGGAAGAACAGGGCAGCGGCCCGGACAGCGACGATCCATTCGAGGAATATGTGTATTACCAAAACCGGCGGGTGAAGCAGGCGGACTACGCAAAAGCGGCGCAGGAGCTGTATCAATCCCCATTCTTCCGCTATTCCAATGCGATCGGGAAGGCGATTAACGACGTAAACCAGCTTGTGCCCAACGCGGTAAAAGGCATCCAGAAGGCGTATGAAAATTCGCCGCTCGTGCTGATGAACAAGGAAAAAGAAGAGCCGCCGAAGGATTTGCTGGCGGCGCTGAACGCCGCCAAAGAGGCACCCGAACCGACCTATGGCCTGCAGCTGTACCGGAACCTGCCGGCGGCGGAGACCTTTGCCGGGAAGGCGGCGGATTTCCTGGGCAGGCTGACGGTGGAAGCGGCGGAAACCGCCTACATCAGTCTGGTGACGGGCGGTCTCGGCCTCGGCGGGAAGGTGCAGAGCCTGGTAAGCACCAGACTGGCGGGCAAGCGGGGCGCGCAGGTGCTCGGAAAAATGGCCGGCACGTTCGTGAACAACGCGGCGGAGGATCTGCTGCTGGATGTCACGCGCGGGGTGGCGCAGGGGAAAAGCAGCAAGGAAATCATGCGGGATTACGGCGAGAGCCTGTTCTATGACGCGCTTACGGCGGGGATACTGGAAGGCGTGCCGGAGCTGGTGCGCGCGGCGAGGAAAAGCGGGAAGGGCGTGAGCGAGGCGCTCGGAAGCCTGACCGAAGAGGCGGCCGAGGCGGCGGTAAACGATATGATCGCGCAGTACGGCTCGCTGGAAAAGGCGGCGCAGGCGATCGAGGAAAGCCGCCTGCTGCAGAACTTCAATTTCACCGGTACAGCCGATTTGATGCGCCGCACCGGAAATACTGCGGACGCCTTTGATTCGGTATTGCCAAACACGGACGTTCGTGGTAAGATGGAAACAGCAGGGAATATTCCGCGTTCCGCCGATGACAATGTTGACGCCATCATCCGCGATGTGTTCGGGTATGATGAGCCAAAAGTTAAAGGTATCGCGGAGAAAGCGGTCGACCGCTTGCCAAATACCGATACGTATGGTAGGATAAAAGGGAGCGGAAACCGGGTTGAAACAAAAGAAATTATTCCCCCGGGATCTTCTCATCCGGTAGAGGTCTATACAGACGGTTTTGCACAAATAAACAGAGGAAAAATAGAGACATTTATAAGGGGGAAAGTAGAATTAGATGTTGAGGCAGCAGAGGCCAGACTTAACGAATTAAAGCGGATTAAGAACGCCCGGCCGGGAATATTAGATGCAGATATGGACGCTGAGTTTAGTTCTTTAAATAGGCAATTACATAACTATCAACGTTCTCAAGAAATGAGCAGAACCTTGAATTATGCGGGTATAGCGGACACGGCAAGTAATAACTGGATGATAGCGGATAACCTTTTGACCGCTGCCAGAGAGGTGAAAAAGGGCCATACCAAAATTATCAGTTATCTGTCCGGAACAAACGGAATGGTTCAAGTAACGAGCATGTGGAACATATCGGATGATGGGACGCCTTATTTGGCGACGGTTATACTAAAACCTGTTAAGTAGGAGGGTGCTGTATGTTCGAGAATTTAGATTATTTAGTTTGTATAAAAGATATGAGCACGGATGAGTTGACGAAGATTGTCTCCAATATTTTGGGATTTGAAGAAACAGATGAGGCTTTGTTTCAATTGGAAAAAAGAGATCCACAAAAAGCCCTGGAACTCGGTATAGAAATCCTGGAAGAGGATAAGGGGGATGACTATCTGCAGGCCAGCGTCTGGGATATCATTTTTAGATTGAACCCGGAGCAGGTTCTGAACGCTGTAAGCAGAAGAACACAAAACCTGGGCAAAGAGTTGTTATATGATATGCTCCAAGAGTTAAACAGTGGCTTTTACATAAAAGACATCCGCCATTTGCCGGAAACGATTATCCATAAAATTCTTCGGGCCTATGCCGCGCTGCCCGAAGATATAGATGAGAAAACAAAAAACAAAATCGAGCAGGAATTTACTGAATTTCTGGAACATATCCAGGCATAAAAAAGCTGAAAAAGCAGAACCGGAGGGAGTCCGGTTCTGCTTTTTCTTGTCCGTTTGCCGGCAGCAGCGCTCTGCCGACGACAACATCGATGCGCTCATCCGCGATGTGTTTGGGTATGGGGAGCGCAGAACCGCCGGCAAGCTGCATTTTGACGGGGATCGGTCAGCGCTGACGTTCCGGCAGAAAGCGTCGCTGAACGCGCTGGAGATTGTGGCCGATGTACTTGGCGTTGACATTTATGTTTACGAATCCGGCACCGACGGCAGCGGCCGGCGCACGGGGGCGAACGGTTGGTACGACCCAAAGGACAGCAGCATTCACCTCGACCTGTACGCCGGGGCGAACGGGGAAGGGACGATGCTGTTCACGGCGGCACACGAGCTGACCCACTTCATCCGGCAGTGGTCGCCGGCAAAATTCGAAACCTTTGCGGACTTCCTTTTTTCCGAATACGGCCAGAAGGGGATAGCGGTCGACGCGCTCATCCGGGCGCAGATGGAAAAAGCGAAACGGAACGGCCGGACGATCGATTACGACACCGCATATGAGGAAGTGGTCGCCGATTCGTGCGAAACCATGCTGGCGGACGGCAGCCTCGTGGAACGGCTGGCTAAGCTCAAGGCGGCGGACAGGACCCTGTGGCAGAAAATCAAGGATTTTATCGACCAGCTTGTGAGTAAAATCCGCAAAGCCTATGCCGGGCTTTCCCCGGATTCGGCGGAGGGCAAGTATGTAGCACAGATGCAGGATGCCGCCGAGCGCCTGCAGGCGCTGTTCAGCGATGCGCTGGAGGACGCAGGAGCGGCTCACGCCGGAAACCGGGGACAAAAAAACACCGCCGAAAGCGGCGATGTGAAAAACAGTATTCGCGACGCCTTTTACAGCGAATTTGACAGTTGGGACGGAAAAAGTCAAAAGACTTTCCGCGTCGGAGAAACCTCCGATGTACTGAAAAGTATCGGTGTAAAAGATAGAACGGTTATTTGGCACAGCAGGAAAATTGCTCAGATACTGCAAAAGCATCCGGCCATGACGCGAGACGTTATAAAGCAGGTGCCGCAGATTTTGGAAAATCCTGTTCTGATTCTTGAATCCAAAAGCAGCGATAGCCGTCTGGTTATGTTCGGCACTGTGTCGGATGCAGACGGAAATCCCGTGACGGCGATTCTTGAGTTACAGCCCACCACAAAGGGCGGGCAGCTCATGGACATGAATGTCATCGCCAGCGCATACGGTAAGGACAGTAATCCGGCTGAGTTTATACGCAGCAGCGGCCTTGTCTATCTGGATTCAAACAAAAATAGAACCAAAAACTGGTTGCAGGGCCTTGGACTCCAATTGTCCTCAGATACAACCGCTTTTGGCTCTATAGGTAGCATATCATATCAAGACGGAATAGTCAAGATTGAAAGCGTCCCCGCTTCTCAATATATGCAGGAGGACATAAAATATTCCGCTGCGAGTGGCGATGTGAAGTACTCGATACGGTATACCACGGATAACCGCCCCGTAGCCGTGATTGACGAAAACATTTTGGAGGGCGTTCCAAGGGCGGAATGGGTCAAGACGGTAAAGACGACTATTTCCGGGAAATTTTCTGAGGGCATTCCGATCAGCGGACGGCTGATAAAAGTGAACCAAAAGACCAGAAACGAGTATACCGGTTCAAAAGATAGTCAGTATTATAAAAGATACGATAGACACACATACAGGGATAAATTTCAATCAGCCGGTAATCTGGACGAAATTGTTCTGGCTTCCACAAACTACGTCAATGAGGATTTGAAACACGAGCGCAAGGACAATTTCAAGGAGTTTGCACGCGGCGATGTTTTGATTCGGGTAGGGGAAAAGGACTATTCCGCCCAGGTCATTATCGGGTTGACCACGGGAAACCAAATGGTGCTGTATGATGTAATCGACTTTACCCCAACAAATATTGCGTTAAGAACAAAAAAAGAAGGCACGCATATCACCCAGTTGCAAAATGCAAAGAGCGATAGACAAAGCGTACCTTCTTCTGACACCACTGTATCACAAACGGATACGGATGTCAATAACCAGTCTATGCAGGAGGACACAAAGTATTCCGATCGGGATTATTCGTATGAAGCGCTGACGAGCAAGCCGGATATGACGGTGACCACGCTGCCGGCGGGAACGCTTGACGAGCAGGCGCGGGAGGTTTTTGCCGCCAACCGCATGCGTTCCGCCGACGACAATATCGATGCCATCATCCGCGATGTGTTCGGGTATGGAGATGCCAAAAAGGAAGGCATCACGGAGGAATTGACCGAAGACTTGCTAAACGCGGATGCGAGTGATAGAATTGACTTCTATGCAGACTCCAGAGGCAAGCTGCTGCCTGCGGCATACAAGGAATGGCTGGGAACAAGTAAAAGAGATGAGCTTTTGGGTTCCGTTAATCATCCCAAACTAAAAAAAGCCATAGATGAACTGTATAGACCGGGTTCCATAATCGGAGATGGTGGTACAGCAGACATAATAAGATTTGAAAACGCAACCGGTATTTTGGTGAGCAGAGCGGGACATATACGAAAAGGCATCCAGAGGATAAAGCAAATGCAAAGAATCATCGATGGTAACGAATTATCCAGGGAAGAAAAAGCTTTGGCACAGGAACTTATTCGTCATTTACAAGACGCTTTAGAGGAGGTACAGAAATGAACGCCAAGAACGCCATACTCTACTTCTTGAAAGAAGTGCCTGAGTGGAAGACCGACTTTGAGCAAAACTGTAAAGAGGGATTGATAGATTCCCTTGATGAAGAGTATAATGTCTGGAGCTTTGGGCTGCTTCCCTGCCTTATCGCCAGTCTTGACGATGCCGCCGCCAACGAGGACGTACTGAAAAGGGCATTCGCTTTTTTTGAACGAATGGCGGATTCAGAAGAAGAAGTCCGAGAGGTGCTACTGTACGCAGTCTTGGAAGAATTGGGCGATGACGAACAGATTTATCAAAAAGCCTGTTCCTTTATGGGCGAGCATACGCTGGAGTGGTCCAAAAAAGTGGAAGCGTTTTTGGGCAGAAGATTGTAAGCGCAGGGCAGACTGTAAGCAGACTCCGGGTCAACCCCGGAATCTGCTTTTTTGGATACCTCTGCGCGTGGGGACAACGTTGACGCCATCATCCTCGATGTGTTCGGGTATGGGGAATCCAAAGTCTTGCAAAATTCCGGCGCAGGTGGTACGATGAATATGCAGAATGCGGAAGGCGGTGCTTGGACTGACGGAGAACAAAGCTTTCTTGGACGATTTAAGCGAAGAGGAGATCAGGGAAATACAAAACAATCCGGAGTTTCAGAAAAAATTCAAGGAGTTTACCCGAATAGCCAAAGAACGACAGTTGAAACTGCGGCAGGACGAGCCGGGTCTGCATCCGCCCGCGAAGGAGGACTAAGCCAAAAGCAGCGGGCGGAATGCGAGACTGTCCGTCAGTGAGGAAGAAATAAATGAACATTGTACCTTCAAAGTATATCCGCGAAAACAACATTGTTGAATATTGGCTTCTTCATTATGATTTCATCGATGGCAACAAATACGTTGCCGAAATATTGGCGCAGGACTACGGCATGCGGGTTACGGAGGAGATCGACGGAATATGGTATACCATCACCCGGATGCGGGATGACGCCTGCGAATATAATCTGGTTTGGCACGAGGATATCGGAAACTATATTTACAGCACGCAGCAGGACGAGCAGACGCTGCAGGAGCTGGAAGCGCGCGTGCATGCGGTGGCGGAAAAGCTGAGTCAACGATTCCGGGGAATCCCGGGAACGGATGAAATATATTCATAAACGCATGTGTGAAGACAAGGGGAATCCAAAGTCTTGCAAAATTCCGGCGCAGGTGGTACGGTGAATATGCAGACTGCGGAAGGCGGTGTTTGAAATGGCGCTGTTCGACAATATCAAGATTCCGCTGGAGGATCTGACCGAGGAAGAAATAGCGGCACTGGACAACGATCCGGGATTTCAGGAGCAGCTGGAGAAGGACCGGCAAGAACTCAAGAGGTGGCGCTCCGGTCAAGATACGGACAAGCAGATACCTGACCCGAAAGGCGGTGCTTAGACTGACGGAGAACAAAGCCTTCTTGGACGATCTGACAGAGGAAGAAATTCAAGAACTGCACAAACAATCATGGTATCAGGAGACAATGGAGCGGCTGGAAAAAGAACGAAAAGAACGGTTATCCGGCACGAAAGAATCCGAGCAGAATTCGACGCGGTTCGGGAACGAAACTTGAAATAGGAGGTTGATGTTGAGGTTGATAGACGAATTGTGAAAAGATATTGTCTCTGTTCCAACCTGAGGAAGAAGCGTAAGGACAGGATAGAGGGAAGGTATCGGACGGCGAAACGCCTTATTTGGCGACGGTTATACTAAAACCTGTTAAGTAGGAGGGTGCTGTATGTTCGAGGATTTAGATTATATAAAAGATTTGAGCACGGATGAGTTGACGAAGATTATCTCCAATATCTGGGGATTTGAGGAAACAAGTGAGGCTTTGTTTCAATTGGAAAAAAGAGATCCGCAAAAAGCCCTGGAACTCGGTATAGAAATCCTGGAAGACGATAAGGGGGATGACTATCTGCAGGCCAGCGTCTGGGTTATCATTTTTAGCTTGAACCCGGAGCAGGTTCTGAACGCTGTAAGCAGAAGAACACAAAACCTGGGCAAAGAGTTGTTATATGATATGCTCCAAGAGTTAAACAGTGGCTTTTACATAAAAGACATCCGCCATTTGCCGGAAACGATTATCCATAAAATTCTTCGGGCCTATGCCGCGCTGCCCGAAGATATAGATGAGAACACAAAAAACGAAATCGAGCAGGAATTTACCGTGTTTTTAGAAAAAGTCAGGGGATAACGAAAATTCAGATAGGAGATGAGGAGATTGTATGATGAAATCGTATCCAGATTGCAGGAGCGTGGCATACGATTTGATGTTGGATTGCGTTCTCAGGAAATCGAAATGATCCAACAAAAATATGATATCCTGTTTCCTGAATCCTTAAGATCGTTCTATCAAAACGCATTGCCGATTTCAGAGGGGTTTTATAACTGGCGAAAAGACAGCCGGGAAAATGTATCTTATATAAAAAGTGCAATGGAAAAACCTTTCAAGGATATGATGGAGTGTTGCGATGAACTGGAGTGGTGTGAAAAATGGGGCGAAGAACCGGCAAGTCCCCGGAAACGCAAGCTAGCGCTCCAGAATATGGTGCGCGGCGCGCCCAAGCTTATACCGATATTTTCACACCGCTATATGGCCAATGTTCAAATACCTGAAAATCCGGTTTTTTCGGTTAGTGGAACGGATATTATTTGTTATGCAAAAAATCTGGAATCCTATTTAGAAATCGAATTTAAATTGAAGCGACAGGAGAATATCTGGATAAATGAACTTCCGCATATACCGTTTTGGTCAGATTTACTGTGATTAAGGCGGCGGATTTTTCGGGCAGGCTGCCGGCGGAAGCTGGTATCCGCTTATTCCCTGCATCGGGCACCCAGAGGAGGCGGAGCCGAAAGCAAAGGACTTTTATCAATCAACGGAAAACGACGTTTGTGGCCTATATCCCCAGAAAGCCTCTTGAATTGACGGTACCGGCCATGTGTGCGGGCAAAAAAGGAAGCCTTGCCGCTGCGGCAGATGCCTCCCCAGACGCTCCCCTGCCTTTGACGCCAAAAACAATGCCTTACAAAATTCCGGCGCAGGTGATACGATGCATACACACAATGCGGAAGGTGGTGTTTAGACTGACGGAGAACAAAGCTTTCTTGGACGACGTTCCCGAGGAAAGAATGCAGGAGATTCTCAACGACCCGGGATTTCAGGAGCGGCTCAAACGCTCAATCGAAGAAGGAAAACGCAGACAAGCCGAATTGAAACGGAAGCTGGAGAAATCCGAGCAGATTCAGTCCGACGTGCAGACGGCTTCCTCCTCCCTCGCGACGAAAGCCGCAGAGGAAAAACGACCGGGGATTCCTATGTATCTGGAAAAAGAAAACAGGAACACTAAATGGTTTAAACAGGATGAATTAAAAATAAAATTAGTAAACCGGGGAACCGAGTCAGACGTTTTTGCGGCACTTAAAGGGTATAATCTCTGTTTTCAATTGGTGCTGTTTGATTTCGTTAAACATGTAAAAGAGGATTTGCTGCTTGACGTATCGATCAGAAAAACGGTTAATGGCCAAAAAGCCTTTATGATTCCTTCCGATTACGCTCTGGAGCTGGTAAATTATATACCGGCCTTTGTAAAGGAATGGAATATCAAAATCAATCCGGCCACTGTTTTTCAAGCGGATGCCCTTACAGAGGAAGTATGGTATGACGCCCCTTATTCTCGATAAGGATTTCCCGGCGGCCGGACTCAGCGCAGGCCGGAAAAGGAGGAATTTGGACTTGAGGGGTGGAAAAAATGAACATTGTCCCCTATAAGTATGTGAATGCCGATAAAGATCATGCCGTTGAATTCTGGCTCACAGATTATGATTTTTTCGACGGCAATCAATACGTCGCCGAGGTGCTGGCGCAGGACTACGGCATGCGGGTTACGGAGGAGATCGACGGAATTTGGTATATCATCACCCGGATGCGGGATGACGCCTGCGAATATAATCTGGTTTGGCACGAGGATATCGGAAACTATATTTACAGCACGCAGCAGGACGAGCAGACGCTGCAGGAGCTGGAAGCGCGTGTGCATGCAGTGGCGGAAAAACTGAATCAACGCTTTCAGGGGATTCCGGGGACGAATGAAAAATTTGCGTATTGTCTTCAGGATTACCTTCAGGAAGACAAGCCGGAAAACCCGTAAACACTCTGAAACAGGACTACGGCAGCGGCGCGATGCATACACAGAATGCGGAAGGCGGTGTTTGGACTGACGGAGAACAAAGCTTTCTTGGACGACGTTCCCGAGGAAAGAATGCAGGAGATTCTCAACGATCCGGGATTTCAGGCTTGGGCAGAGAACATGACCAGAGAAGCCAAAGAACGGCAGCTGAGGCTGCGGCAGGACGAGCTGTCCGCGAAGGAGAACGGAACCCAAAGCGATGCGCCGCTATTTGACGGAGAAAAGGAACGCTTTCGAGGAGTTGCCGAAATGAACGCCAAAAACGCTATACTCTACTTCTTGGAAGAAGTCCCCGAGTGGAAGACCGCCGTTGAACAAAATTGTAAAGAGGGATTTGTTGATTCCCTTGATGAAGCGTATAACGTCTGGGGCACAGGGCTGCTTCCCTGCCTTATCGCCAGTCTTGACGATGCCGCCGCCAACGAGGACGTATTGAAAAGGGCATTCGCTTTTTTTGAGCGGATGGCGGATGCCGAAGAGGAAGTCCGAGAGGTGCTGCTGTACGCCGTCCTGGAAGTTTTGGGCGATGACGACGAAATTTATCAGAAGGCCTGTTCCTTTATGGGTGAGCATACGCTGGAATGGTCCAAAAAAGTGGAAGCGTTTTGGGGCAGAAGATTGTAAGCGCAGGGCAGACTGTAAGCAGATTCCGGGTTAACCCCGGAATCTGCTTTTTTGGATACCTCTGCGCGTGGGGACAACGTTGACGCCATCATCCTCGATGTGTTCGGGTATGGGGAATCCAAAGTCTTGCAAAATTCCGGCGCAGGTGGTACGATGAATATGCAGAATGCGGAAGGCGGTGCTTGGACTGACGGAGAACAAAGCTTTCTTGGACGATTTAAGCGAAGAGGAGATCAGGGAAATACAAAACAATCCGGAGTTTCAGAAAAAATTCAAGGAGTTTACCCGAATAGCCAAAGAACGACAGTTGAAACTGCGGCAGGACGAGCTGTCCGCGAAGGAGAACGGAACCCAAAGCGATGCGCCGCTATTTGACGGAGAAAAGGAACGCTTTCGAGGAGTTGCCGAAATGAACGCCAAAAACGCTATACTCTACTTTTTGGAAGAAGTGCCCGAGTTAAAGCCCGCTTTTGAGCAATATTGCAAAGAGGAATCCATCGATTTGTCCGAGGGACAGTATGTTGTTTGGGGCTTAGGGTTGCGCCCATGTCTGGTCGCTTGCTTTGACGATGTTGCAGCCAATGAAAACGTGCTGAAAAAGGCCTTCGCTTTTTTTGAGCGGATGGCGGATGCCGAAGAGGAAGTCAGAGAACTGCTGCTATACGCCATTCTGGAAGAATTGGGCGACGATGAAGAAATTTATCAGAAGGCCTGTTCCTTTATGGGTGAGCATACGCTGGAGTGGTCCAAAAAAGTGGAAGCGTTTTTGGGCAGAAGGTTGTAAGCGCAGGGCAGACTGTAAGCAGATTTCGGGTCAACCCCGGAATCTGCTTTTTTCGATACCTCTGCGAAGGGCGGCGGGGCTGCTGCAGGCCGAAATGCCGTGAAAGCCGCACAGGCCGGTGTCTCCGATGCGGTCCGGCTGCCTGCGGCTGCACAAGGGACAGACGGCGGCGAAAAAGTATTGCCAAACGCGGGCGTTCGTGGTAGGATGGAAACGGCGGGGAGGATTACGCATTCTGCCGATAGCGGCGTCGCCGCGGGCGTCCGCGCTGTGTTCAGGTATGGCGGGCGGCGATGCCGAGCGGCGGCCATACCCACGCCCGGAAGATCTGTCGAATTTCCCGCGCCCTGGGTAGAATGGCTGGAAGAATACGCTATGAATGGAAGAAAAATTACAGGAAAGGGTCTGTATAGCGGATGAGCAATTTCCTGCCGAATTGGAATGATGACATCATTGTAGGCGTTATCTATCAGAAGAAATTTGACTGGTATATAACGTATAAGGAACTCTGGTTCTTGGATTACCAAAAAAGAATAGCTATGTTTGAGGCAGCCGGATTTGGAGGGGACAAGGACGATATAGATGAGGAAAGAAAAGGAATCCTGATTTTGGATTCGGATAATGTCGAGCTGTTTTTGGACCGGATAAAAAACCGCAAAGTGGATGCGGAATGGTTAAGGACGTATTTAATCCAAAGCAGGGATCCGGAGGATGATTCGTGGATATATGATTTTCGTCCGAGCCTATATGTGAATTTCGATACCCATGAGCTGTTTTCCTTATATCCCGAAATGGTTGCTTATGAAAACTACGTGCCGTCTAATTGGGTAGGGAAATTTGATGATTTTTTTGATCGGGTGCCGCCGGAGCAAAGATACTGGATCAGCGACACCGGGAAATATTTATTGGAAGGAGATTGACCATGAAAAAGACGATAACCATTATGTCCGAACAATTTGAAAATGAATCGACGGGTGAGCTGGTTGAAGGCGTTACGGTAATTGTGGACGGTGTGCTGGAGAAATTTCTGGAAATCATTAAAAGGGAAAAACCACAGTACGAAAACAATGCCAGCGTCATTGAGGATGCATTAATGCGGGGCTTGCAGTCGATAAAAAACAGTATAGACAATGGTTAAGGTCCGGACGGAAGAGATTCTGACCCGCGGAGAACAGCACCGGCAGCGGGGCTCCCGTCGTCGGTTCTGTTTTTACCGGCCGCGAGGGCATTGTGACCTTATTCGCACCTTGTTTGCGGCATTAAAAACCGCCGGATGAGCGGTTACAAACACGCAGCTGATGCGGTGGCAGGGAGAGCAGCAGGAGGGGCGGAAAATGGACGAGTGGGACGATCCACACCGCCGGCGCCGGTGGGAACGGGAACGCCAAAAACGGCGGTTTCCCGGTCTGGCTCCGGAACGGAAAGAGGAAGCTTCGGAGGAAGTGCCGAAACAGTCGGGCGTTTTCCTGGACGACAGTTTTTATAAGGGCTTTGAAGGCGAGGCATCCATATGTCTTTTTACAGAAGACCGCAACTGTTCCTTGAAAATTTGGAATGGATATTTTGAAACGCTGCTGGATGCCATGCTGGACCAAAATATTGCTCATCGCGGAATGCTGGAAAACTATTGTTTACAGACGGGCTGGTATGATGAAGATCCGTGGGAACTGGTTGATCTAAAACTGGCTGTTACACAGTTTCAACAAATGGATTTTAAACCTATGCAGCAGGAACGCCGGTCGGAATTGCTGTCGGAGTTGCCGCAGGTGGCTGAGAAAATAATCGCCTTTTTAGAGGAAGCTATGTTGAAAAATCAGAAAGTCTATATGTCATATGATTAAGGCATACTCTCCGCGTCCTTAATTCGGAAGACGCCGCGCTTAACGGCAAAAGGAGGCGCCATGAGACCGATATACTCGTTTTTGACTGTTTTTTATATTTTGGACCATTGTTATGCTTTATGTGAGGAAGATGCTCTGGGTGCCTTTTTGGGAATGATATCTCCGGAGATATGGACAGATGGTTTGCCCTCGGATAAGGCCATCTATGACGACTGGAAAGAAAGCGTGGAAGATAAAGACGTAACCGAAGATAACGTTTTGGAATGGGGACTGGATTTTGTCAAAGCGTATGGGAAGCGTCTGGATTTTGATTTTTCCCAAACCATAGCGATATTACAAAAGCCGATTACGAAAGATGTGATTGCTGAGGCTATGCAAAAAGCGGAAGAAAAATGCAGGAGACACCAGTATACCTGGTAAAGTTAGCGGGTTGAGCCGATTGACAGACGGCGAATTTCAGGCTGCCCCCGGGGCGGCTTGGTGGATGCTGTTCCGCCGGGAGAGGATATAAAATGACGATATCGGAATTTGCTGAGCGGTATAACCTGCATGACAGTTTTATAGAGCATGCAGAATATGATGAACAGCGCAGGAAAGTGATTTTGCGTATTTGTTGTGCTTTATGGATGCAGCAGGATTACAGTGAAGGGACTCCTGAAACAGGCAGTTTGACCGTGACTTTTCGAGGCGTCACGTCGTATTCCTGCAATACTGATGAGCCAGACGGTGAGTTTGTAGGGATTTTGCGTACAACGGTCAACGGGGAGCATACGTTTGAGATGGTATTGCTGGACGAGGCCACTGATGAAATTTACGAAATGCGCATCGCTGCTGATGACATAGATGCCGTTGTTGATATCCCTTAATTTAACCGTTCATCGGGGGCCTGCGCTGTCCTGCGGGATTACGGCAGAGCGGGGGACGGCGTGCTGACCTGGCGGAGAGGTGAGAGCCATGAAGATAACCGGAACACGTTCGTATATCCAAATTGAGATTGACGGCAAAGTTGTAAAAGTTGAAGGGGAAATGCTGATCGGCGGCTTCGCGGCCGAAAAAGACAGCATGAAACACTGGGAACCGCCTTATGAAAAGGAATGGCTGAGTGAAAAAGAAAAGCAGGATATTATGGAACAGGTAACCGAAACCACGAAAGGTTCTCATATGGTCATTACCTTTGAATAACCGTTGACGCCGGCTTAGCTTAAGCGTTCGGGCTTGCGGAGGGATATGGATGAATATTGTTCCCATAAAACACAGAAATGCAGATGAAAACAATCGGGTCGAATTTTTGTGGAAAGATTTTGATTTTGTCGATGGCAACCGCTATATAGCCGAGGTGCTGGCGCAGGATTATGGCATGCGGGTTACGGAGGAAATCGACGGGATTTGGTATACCATCACGCGGATGCGGGACGGCGCCTGCGAATATAATCTGGTTTGGCATGAGGATGTGGATAACTTTATTTACAGCACGCAGCAGGACGAACAGACGCTGCAGGAGCTGGAGACCCGCGTGCATGCGGTGGCGGAAAAACTGAATAGCCGTTTCCGGGGAATCCCGGGGACGGATGAAAAATTTGCGTATTACCTGCAGGATTACCGGCAGGAAGACAAGCCAGCGCCGGATGTGGAAAAATTATTTACGGGAAATGGAATCGAGCTTGTGCGAAAACATGGTGAATTATATTTACTTTACGACGCGGGTGAGATTTGCGATCGTATGGAAGAAATACGGATTACAGAAGAGGAGGCCGAACAGGCCAAAAAAAGTTCGATGGATGCTTACCGGATAATTATTCAACATCAAAACCAAATGCTGTCAGCGCATGAGAAATAGCCAGATTCCCCGCCGGCCATTCGGGGCCGTTTTTACTGCGCTGACGGCTTACCGGCGCGAATTCCGCCCGCGCCTGTACCGCCTTTGGGGAAGGATAACGCAGCCGTGCGCCGGCCGATATGTGTCAGGAGGGATAGCGCGTTGACAAGTAAAGAATTAAATGAGTCGCTCATCCGGAGCTTTCCCAGTTTACTTACCCGCTACAACGAAGAAGTTGAATGGCAGGAAGGGGACGATACGGGTTCCCATATCGTGTTCGGCGATGTCCTTGTGCCGTACATCAAGGCGTGTATAGCCGAAGAACGCAGGCAGGAGTTGGTTGCGGTTTTTCGCTATATGGAAACGCTTCTCCAGCAGCGGGATAAATATGTGGATGAAGTGGTTGCGTTCAGTGTGCTGGAAGGCCTTATCGACCAAATGAAACACAAACCGGAAGTGCTGTCTTTGCTGGGACCGGAAGCGCAAACCCTTCTCAGCGAGCTGTAAGACGGTAAGCCCGGCGTGAGCTTGCGGAGGGATATGGATGAATATTGTTCCCATAAAACATAATGCGGCAGATAAAAACCACACGGCAGAATTCTGGCTTAATGATTTTGACTTTATCGACGGCAACAAATATGTTGCCGAGGTGCTGGCGCAGGATTACGGCATGCGGGTCACGGAGGAAATCGACGGGATTTGGTATACCATCACGCGGATGCGGGACGACGCCTGCGAATATAATCTGGTTTGGCATGAGGATATCGGAAACTATATTTACAGCACGCAGCAGGACGAGCAGACGCTGCAGGAGCTGGAAACCCGCGTGCATGCGGTGGCGGAAAAGCTGAATCAACGCTTTCAGGGGATTCCGGGGACGAATGAAAGCTGGGTGGAATATATTCATAAACGCATGCGTGAGGACAAGGCGAACACCATAGAGGGGAAGAAACCGAATGGATGACATGATGCGGAAAGTCAACGAATATCCCAATGGCACTTTTTTGAGAATCATCTGGGCATCCGGAGAGTTCATCGTAGAGGGGCTGATCGATACCATTTATGAAACGGATAACGGAATGGATTTGGAGGACGAAGGCTATCGGGAATATTATGCCTGCGCGGTTATGGTGAAAAAGGTCATTTATCACACGGAGCCGTTTACGCCGGCGTCCGACCGGCTGATGGAATTATCCGTCAATAATCAGCCGTCCAGTATAGAATTAAAGGACGGGACGGTGATTTGGAGGGAATAACCGTGCGGTGCTCCATTCGTATTTTTCCGGATCGAAAAGGGGGAGGATTATGGGGGAGCCAAAGGCGTTAAAACACAAAATCGAGCAGGTTTTTCTTGATCTGGGCTTTCAGAAAAAAGAGGCCGGGGGCAAAACCTTTCTCCATTATCACGAGGTTTATTGTCTTATCACCTATCTCGAACACTATCAAGCTTTTGTCATTGAAAGTGCAGATTCTTATGACGAGGCGATGAACGGGCTTTTGGAAGACGGCGATTTGTATTACGCGGCGGATTCGGAAGCGGCCATTCTGGATGCTGTCAGAAAAGATATTAAAAAATACTATATGTCTTAAGATGCGCAGCGTGCAGGTGCCGGTGCGATCCGCTCAGCTCAGCGCCCCCTCGTCACCCGGGCAGATTCCGGGCTGACCCCGGGGCGCTTTGGTTATGCGTACAGGGACAGGAAGATAAAAGCAGAACGAAAGGAGAAAAGCGTATGGCGGCAGAACAGCTTAAAACCCTTATAGCGCATTACCTGACAGCCGAAGCAGATGCGGCGGAAGATTTCTGCAATCAATATATGGACCGGTTTGAAGAATTGTGCAATGAGCTGGAAAATGAGGTGGAGGCAAAGACCTACGAGACGTATGACGATGTTCGCTGGATTTGCGATGCGTACGAAAATAATGAGGACATCCGGAAACAGGATGCCTATTGTCTGGATGCCGGTCAGCTCAAGCAAAAGTTAAGCGCCTTATATCGGCAGCTGTGACCGGCGCCGGCAGCGTAGTTTCTGCCGCAGCGCCTGCCTTTTGCCGCCGGCAGGCGGTTTTCGCATGGCGCGAAAAAGAGGGAGAAAGGATTGTTCGGAGATGCGGTATATCCGTCCATCCTGGAGGGCACCGCCCGTTCCGGCCGCGGGGTAAGCCGGGCGTTCGGACGCGAGGAGGAAAAGAGATGAACATCAGGCTTTCCAGGGAAGTGAATACAAATCAGGGAAACAGAGTTGAGTATTGGTTCAATAATTTTGATTTCGTCGATGGCGGCACCTATATAGCCGGGATTCTCAAACAGGACTACGGCATGCGGGTTACGGAGGAGATCGACGGGATCTGGTATACCATCACACGGATGCGGGACGGCGCCTGCGAATACAACGTGCTGTGGCACGAGGATATCGGAAATGTTGTCTACACGACGCAGCAGGACGAGCAGACGCTGCGGGAGCTGGAGACCCGCGTGCATGCGGCGGCGGAAAAGCTAAGCATTCGTTTTCAGGGGATTCCGGGGACGGATGAAAAATTTGCGTATTATCTTCAGGATTACCGGCAGGATGACAAGCCGGAGAACCCGCAGACACGCTGAAACGTGAAACCGGCCGCGGCGGCCGGGGAGGCTCGCCGGATGCCGGCGGAATTCCCCGCGCGCCGTCCATAACATCCCTCAAGCAGATTCCGGGTTAACCCCGGAATCTGCTTTTTTATGCGCTTCGGCGCATGCGCAGCGACGGCCGGAGTATCCAAACCGGCCGTTTTATAGAAAGGAGATATAACATGAGCGAACCCGTCAGAACTATCACCTTTACCGCGACGCTGGACGGCGTCGCCCCGACCGACCGGCAGGACGCCGGCATCCAGGGGGAACACAACGCCACGCAGGTGGTGTTTGCGCTGGACGCCGCCCTCATCCGGCCGGAATACCTGTACCGCTTCGAGTATGTGGACGGCGGGGGCGGCTGGGACACCACCGACCATATCGCGCTTACGGAAAACCGCCTGTCGGTGCTGCTGCCCGCGGCGTGGACTGCTGCAGGCGGCTGCGGGACCATCCGGCTGCAGATCTGCCAGCTGGATGCGGACAGCCAGGAAGAGCTGATCCTTTACACCTTCCCGGGGCGGCTGCTGTTTGCGGACCGGGACACCGGGGAGCCGATGGCGTGGGAATACGAGAAAGGCCTGTCCGGGCTGATCGCAGACACGCACAGCGCCGCTGCCGGCGCGGACGCAGCGGCAGGGCGGGCGAATACCGCCGCGCAGTCGGCGGAAGAAATTGCGCAGGAGGTGCAGGGCAAGCTTGACCGCGGTGAGCTGACCGGCCCGAAAGGCGATAAGGGCGACAAAGGGGAAGCGGCGACGGTCAGCGTCGGTACGGTAACGACCGGCGCGGCGGGCAGCGCGGCGGAGGTGACCAACGCCGGCACGACTGGTGCGGCAGTACTCCATTTCACCATTCCCCGCGGAGACAAGGGGGAAACCGGGGCGGCCGGCCCCACCGGCCCACAGGGGCCGACCGGTCCAACCGGGCCGAAAGGGGACACCGGTCCGCAGGGCCCGCAGGGTGTGCAGGGCGCGACCGGTCCGGCGGGACCGCAGGGACCGAAGGGCGATACCGGCGAAGGGCTGACGATCAAAGGGCGGTACGACACGCTTGAGGCGCTTGAGTCCGCGGTGCCCAGTCCCGCGGCCGGCGACAACTATTATGTCGGCACCGCCGCCCCCTATGCGGTATACACCTTCACCGGAACGGACGGATGGCTTAACGGCGGCCCTCTGCAGGGCGCGAAAGGCGATACGGGTCCGGCTGGTCCGCAGGGAGCTGCCGGGCCGCAGGGTGAACCGGGACCGGCTGGACCTGCCGGAGCGCAGGGCGCACCCGGGCCAAATGAATTGAGCGGAAGCACGGCGACGGCGTTTGCCGGGCTGCTCAAGGGTAACGGCACCAAGGTCACGACGGCCGTCGCAGGCACCGACTATGCGACGCCGGCGCAGCTCGAGGGCAAGCTGGACAAGACCGGCGGGACGCTGCTGGGAATGCTCAACGCGGCGGGCGGATTAAGCATCGGGGTGACTGATTCGCTGCTCAAGACGACACCCGGCGGTGTGGTTAACAATGCCATCGCCGACACGGATTATGCGACCCCGGGATATGTCAATGGACAGATCAGCGCGCATGATTCGGCTTCAGGGGCGCATGCCGACCTGTTCGATGCCAAGCTGGACAAGACCGGCGGGACGATAAACGGTGCACTGGATATCGCCAACGCCGGCAGCCTGAAATTTTTAAATCCGAATATGCAGGGGATGATGCTTAAGACCAACGTGGACGGCGTGGTCTGTGAAGCAACGCCGGGAACCGACTACGACAAGGCGGAAATCGGTACATGGACGCCTGTGCTTCAAGGATACTCGGGAACGGCTCCTACGGTGTCGTATTCATCGAGATACGGCGACTACATGAAGATCGGGAACATGGTGTGGTTCCGCTGTGGCATTAACGCAACGATATCCAACGCGGGGACAGGCTATGCTACTGTCAGCGGGCTTCCGTTCGCCGCTTACCCGATGGCGAAAAACAGGGCAAATTACGCGGTTACGGTCGGCGAGTGCTACGGCCTGCTGTCCGGAGCAACCTCTACCGCCGGGACCACATCTACCGTATTTGCCTCCATTAACGCGATTGTTCTTTCTGGGGCAGACGGCAACACTATGCGGAAATGGGCAGTGGACTGGGGTTCGATAGCCCTATCCGGATTCTACATCACCAACTGAGGAGGAATATTCATGGAAACAAGAATCGTATTGGACGCGCTGTCGCCAGACAGTGTCAGCATCAAAACGGAGCGTATCGTGACGGTGGAAGGGGAGACGTTTGTGCTGGGCAGCCCGCACCGGTGTGCGTATATCAACAGCCGCGCCGGAAGGGAGAGCTTGTGTGCGGAGGTGGCGGAACCGTACCTGTCTGCTGTGTTGTCGGTCTGGGGAGATACACCAACTTTGGAGGAGGAATGAATATGCCGAAAATCTACCTGTCCCCGGCGGCGCACGGGAGGGACAACCCGTGCGGCTATGACAGCGCGTGCGGGGAAAACATCCACTGCAATTTGTATATCGACGAGCTGGAGCCGTACCTGCTCGCCTGCGGGTTCGCGGTCAAGCGCAACCCGAAAGACCGCACCGGCGACCGGCTCAAAGAAGCGATTGCGGAATCCAACGCGTGGGGCGCCGACCTGCACTATGTCGCCCACACCAACGCCGGCGGCGGGTCTTACAGCCTGCTGATGGTGTACGATCAGGGCACCGCTTACGGCTATGCCGAAAAGCTGGCCGCGCGCCGGCGGGAGATTTACGCCGGGAATGTGAAGATCAGCGTGCAGCCGCAGTGGGACGAGCTGCGGCTGACGGCCGCGCCCGCGGTTTACGATGAGATGGTGTTCCACGACAACGCGAAGGATATCGCGTGGTTCCACGAACACCTGCGGGAGATGGCGGAAGCCACCGCAAGAGCGATCTGCGATATGTTCGGGGCGGCGTTTGTCGATCCCTACGCCAAGCCCGCCGAACCGGATCCGGAACCAACACCGGAGCCTGACGGGGATGTCTGGTACCGTGTGCAGGTCGGGGCGTTCCGCGAAAAGGCCAACGCCGACCGGCTGTGCGCCGAGCTGAAGGAAAAGGGGTACGCGGCCTTTGTGAAAGCGGGTGAGTGATGATGGAGTGGATCACAACCGTCGTTTCCGCCGCTCTGACCGTGATTGTGGGCGCTTTGCTGCGGTATGTGGCAAAGTTGTTCGGTAGTTCAAAGTCGTCGTTTTCGGCCTTACATGAGGCACAGCGTGCGGCTCTGCGATACCAGATCGTACAGGCACGGGATTATTTCGTAGACAAAGGTAATATCGGGAAATATTCGCTGGACTGTATTGAGGATATGTTCCGGTGCTATACCGATCTCGGCGGCAACGGGTTCGTACACGATATGATGGATGATATCCGGAAGCTGCCGATTAAATGAAAGGGGAATGACATATGGACAAAATTGCGTTGGTGCTGATGCTGGCGGTGACGGCGGAGGCGCTGGTGGAGTACGGCAAGAGCCTCGCGGCGGCGTTTGGCGGCGGGGACTACAAAGCGGCGGTGCTGCAGCTGTGCGCGGCGGTGGTCGGGGTGCTGCTGTGCGTGCTGTCGGGCGCGGACATGTACGCAGCGCTCGGCGTGCCGTTCAGCTTGCCGGCGGTGGGGATGGTGCTCACCGGGATTTTTGCGAGCCGAGGCGCGAATTTCGTCAGTGACCTGATCGGACGGCTGCGCGGCAAAAAAGCGGAATAGGACAGAAAACAGCGGGACGCTTCCCTTAAATGGAGGCGTCCCGCTGTTTTGGTTTTATTCTGTTATTTTACGGCGCGGAGCTTCCGGATGTCGTTGCTGTTGCGCTGGGTCACCGCTTCCATCGCCCGGACGGTGAGCTTGATTTCTTCCACGTCCTCGGCCACCGTGTCCAGCTTCGCGAACTTCTCGTTCATGCCGGTCTGGCCTTCAAGGATAAGACCGACTTTCTTTTCCAGATCGATCAGCCGCACATTATCGGTTTTGAGGGACTGAATATCCCCGGCCATTCTTGAACTATCGGTCTTGAGGGATTGTACGTCGTCTTTCAGTGTACGAATATCTTCCTGCATCGGTGCAAGTCTCGCATCCATTAACTGCCCGATGGCTTCCAGCATATCCTTATCAATCATTTCCGTTCACCCCGCTTTTCTAGAATAGCACGTCCGGCCCATTTTTGCAACAGGCGTTTACGGCCGCATAGCCGATTCCTGCGGGGGAGCGCCATCCCAGATCGCCGTGCGCCCGCCGCCTCTTTGGCGGAAAACGGATCCGCAGGGCGTCGCCGGCACCCGCCGCTTTATCGTACGCCGCCCGCCGGCGGAGGATAGCCTTTTGCGTGCGTTTATGGTATACTGTTAATCTGACCGGGCAGAGCGTGCCGGTGCGGCGCGGCGCGGGAGCGTATCTGCCGGCGGAACACTCCTGCGCGGAAAAAGGGAACAGACAGGCGGTGACGGGATGTACAAAATTCTGATTGTCGAGGACGACGGGGTGATCGCTTCGGCGGTGGCGGCCCATCTGCATTCCTGGGGCTGGGAAACGAGCTGCGTTGTGGATTTCCAGCATGTGATGGAGGCGTTTGCGGCGTTTTCCCCGCATCTGGTGCTGCTGGATATCACGCTGCCGTTTTATGACGGCTATCACTGGTGCGCCGAAATCCGGAAGGTGTCCAAGGCGCCGGTGGTGTTTTTATCCTCGGCGGCGGACAACATGAACATCGTGATGGCCATGACGCTGGGCGCGGACGATTTTATCGCGAAGCCTTTTGACCTTGCGGTGCTCACGGCGAAAATCCAGGCGCTGCTGCGGCGCAGCTACGACTTTGCCGGACAGGTCCCGGTGCTGGGCTGCCGCGGTGTGCTGCTCAACACGGGCGACGGCACGCTGACCTACGAGGGGAACACCCTGGAGCTGAGCAAAAACGAGTTCCGTATTCTGCAGATGCTGCTGGAAAACCGGGGGAAAACGGTCAGCCGGGACGCGCTGATGACCCGGCTGTGGGAGACCGACAGCTTTGTGGACGAAAACACGCTTTCGGTGAATATCAACCGTCTGCGCCGCCGTCTTGAAGCGGCGGGGATTGCGGATTTCATCCGGACCAAAAAGGGCATCGGCTATCTGATCGACGGCTGAGGGCCGCGGCCTGCCGAAGCGGGCGGGCCGGCTTGGGAAGAAAGGGAGGATTCCGGCTTGGCGCACATACTTTGGGGATACATCCGCCGCCATCGGCTCGGGCTGCTGTCCGCCGTGCTGATGGTGGGGATTCTGTTTGTGGTGTTTTACCTGTACGCCCTGCCCTGGGAGGCCATCGGCTACGGGCTGGTGCTGTGCCTGGCGGCGCTGCTGCTGGTGCATGCGGTGGGGGTTTACCGCTACCGCAGGCGGCATTACCGGCTGGAGGCGCTGTGCCGGCGCACGGAATGGGAGCCGGGAGAGCTGCCGGAGGCGGAAGACCTGCTGGAGGAGGATTTTGCCCGGCTGTATGCCGCGCTCAGCGGCGCCTACCGCCGGCAGGAGACCGACGCGCGGGTGCGGCAGACCGGGGCGGCGGACTACTACACCATGTGGGTGCATCAGATCAAGACGCCGATTGCGGCGATGAAGCTGCTGCTTCAGGCGCAGACGGACGGCGGGAACGACGCGGTGCAGGCGGAGCTGTTCAAGATTGAACAGTATGCCGAAATGGTGCTGCAGTACCAGCGGCTGGAGGGCGGCGGCACCGACTATGTGCTGAAGCGGTGCCCGCTCGACGATATCCTGTGCCAGGCGGTGCGCAAATACGCGCGGCTGTTCGTGCTCAAGCGGCTGCAGCTGCACTACGAGCCGCTGAACGTCACGGTGCTGACCGACGAAAAATGGCTGGGTTTTGTCATCGAACAGCTGCTGTCCAACGCGCTCAAATACACCAAATCCGGCGGGATTTCGCTGTATATGCGGGACCCGGGGCATCTGGTGATCGAGGATACCGGCATCGGCATCGCGCCGGAGGACCTGCCGCGGCTGTGCGAGCGCGGCTTTACCGGCGCCAACGGGCGGCTCGACAAAAAGGCGACCGGGCTGGGGCTGTATCTGTGCCGCCGGATCCTGCACAACCTGTCCCACACCATCACCCTCGAATCGACGGTCGGGGAGGGGACAAGGGTGATTCTTGGCCTGGAATCGGCGGCGCTTCGGGTGGAATGACGCGGCAGGCTTACAATATTGTAAGATAAGCGGGGAAAATGTAAGCCGGATGCATGGCTGAAGCTTTCCCCGTTTTGCTATACTGAACAGGAAGAAAGGCCGCGGGCACCTGCGCGGCCGCAAGCGAAAGGACGGATTACCCTTATGTCAATTCTGGAAGTCAGCCACCTGAAAAAGGTGTATACGCCGCGCTTCGGCGGGGCGCCTGTTCAGGCCCTGTCGGACGTCAATTTCACGGTGGAGGAGGGCGAGTATGTCGCCATCATGGGAGAATCGGGCTCCGGCAAAACGACCCTGCTGAATATCCTGGCGGCGCTGGATAAGCCCACGGGCGGCGAGGTGCTGCTCGACGGGAAGAGCCTGTCCGCCATCCGCGACAGGGAGCTGGCCGCTTTCCGGCGCAGCAACCTCGGTTTTGTGTTTCAGGATTTCAACCTGCTGGACACCTTTTCTTTGCAGGACAACATTTTCCTGCCGCTGGTGCTGGCCGGCTGCTCGTATGCCGAGATGAAGGCGCGCCTCGACCCGCTGGCCCAGCGGCTGGGGATCGCGGAGCTGCTGAAAAAATATCCCTACGAGGTGTCCGGCGGGCAGAAGCAGCGCGCAGCGGTGGCGCGGGCGCTGATCACCGGGCCGCGGCTGGTGCTGGCGGACGAGCCGACCGGCGCGCTGGATTCCCGCGCCTCCGACGAGCTGCTGCGGCTGTTTGAGGAGATCAACCGCACCGGCCAGACGGTGCTGATGGTAACCCACAGCACCAAGGCGGCGAGCAGCGCGGGGCGGGTGCTGTTCATCAAGGACGGCGAGGTGTTCCATCAGCTGTACCGCGCGGGGCAGACCGCCGAGGAGATGTATCAGAAAATTGCGGATACGCTGACGGTGATCGCGACGGGTGGTGTGCGTCATGCGTAAGCGGTTTTATCTGCGGCTGGCGCTGGACAACATCCGGCACAACCGGCAGACCTATCTGCCGTATCTGCTCACCTGTATCGGCACGGTGGCGATGTTTTACATCCTGCGGGCGCTGTCGGTCAACGAAGGCGTGCAGGCAATGCGCGGCGGCTACGTGCTGGCCGGGCTGCTGGAAATGGCCACGTGGGTGGTCGGCTTTTTCGCGGTGCTCTTTCTGTTTTACACCAACCGCTTCCTCATCCGCCGGCGGAAAAAGGAATTCGGCCTGTACAGCGTGCTGGGCATGGAAAAGCGTCATCTGCTGCGGGTGGTGTTCTGGGAAACCGGACTGGTGGCTGCGGCCGGCATTGTGCTGGGGCTGGCGGCCGGGGTTATTCTCAACAAGCTGGCGTTTATGGCGCTGCTGCGGATTTTTGCCGAGGAAATCCCGCTCGGCTTTGAAATTTCGTTCGGCTCTATGGGCGTGACGGCGGCGCTGTTTGCCGCGATCTTCCTGCTGCTGTTTTTCAGCAGCCTGTTTCAGGTCCAGAAGGCCAGCCCGATTGAGCTGCTGCGCAGCGCCGAGGTCGGCGAGCGGGAACCGAAAACCCGCTGGCTGCTCGCCCTGCTGGGGGTGCTCACCCTCGGCGGCGGGTACTATCTCGCGATCACCACCGAAAACCCGGTCGCGGCGCTGTCGGTGTTCTTCATCGCGGTGATTCTGGTGATTATCGGCACCTACTGCCTGTTTACCGCCGGCAGCATCGCGGTGCTCAAGCTGCTGCGGCGCAGCAAGCGGTATTACTACAAGACCCGCCATTTCGTTCCGGTATCCGGCCTGCTCTACCGGATGAAGCAGAACGCGGCGGGACTGGCCAACATCTGCATCCTTTCCACGATGGTGCTGGTGATGATCTCCTCCACGCTGTCGCTGTATCTCGGGGAGCAGGATATTTTACAGCAGCGCTATCCGCGCAGCATCACGCTGAGCCTGCGGGTGTACGATGAAGAGGCGGCGGAAGCGATGCACGCGCTGGTGGACGATACGCTCGCGCAGGCCGGCCTGACCGCGGACAACGAGAGCGAGCTGACCTACCTGAGCTTCGGCGCACTCCGACAGGGGGACCAGTTTCTGGTGGATGTGGACATGGCGTCGTTCAATGCGGTGAACGATGTTTACAACCTGGTGTTTATCCCGCTCGACGAGTACAACCGGTCCACCGGGGAAAGCCGGACCCTCGGCGAGGGCGAGGCGCTGCTGTACGCCAACCGCAAGCCCTATGAGCCGGATACGCTGAGCGTGCTCGGGGAGACGTTTGTCATCCGCGAAAAGCTGTCTTCGTTTTCCGGCATCAATGAGGTGTCCGCCAACATCGCCAGCACGCATTATCTCATCGTGAAGGATATGCAGACGGTCGAACGCCTGGAAGCCCTCCAGAAGGAGGCGTATGCGGAGCACGCTTCCTTTATCGAGCGGGTTTACGGATTTGACCTGCCGGGGGACGATGAGCAGGATACGCTGCTCATCTACGGCAACCTGCTCGAGCGGGCGGGGGATTTCGGGTTTAACGGCCGCATCGAATGCCGTCAGGCGGAAAGGGAGGATTTCCTCGGCACCTTCGGCGGGCTGTTTTTTGTCGGCATCCTGCTGGGCATCCTGTTCCTGATGGCCACCATCCTGATTATCTATTACAAGCAGGTGTCGGAGGGCTATGAGGACCGCTCGCGGTACCGCGTATTGCAGCAGGTGGGCATGACCAGGACGGAGGTGCGGCAGTCGATCCGATCGCAGGTGCTGCTGGTGTTTTTCCTGCCGCTGATTACCGCCGGCATCCATGTGGCGGCGGCGTTCCCCGCCATTTCCCGGATGCTCGCGCTTTTTAACCTGACGAATACCTGGCTGTTTTTCTGGTGTACGGCGATCTGCTTTGTCATATTTGCCGTGTTTTACGCTATCGTTTATCTCCTGACCGCGCGCACCTATTACCGGCTGGTGCGGTAAACCCATACCTGAAAAGCCAAAAGGCGCTGACGATAAACCGTCAGCGCCTTTTGGTCAGGTTGTCGAGAAAGTCATTCTGCAGAAAATACTACACAAAAGTTTTCGGCCGCCTTTTTCAAAA
>ERZ1673747.855-NODE-855-length-38317-cov-27.004757_pt1 | contig 38317 bp, 62 predicted proteins | sample MGYA00580220_ERZ1673747 | MGnify/ENA primary metagenome ERZ1673747 (study PRJEB41218, sample SAMN15661769) | gut metagenome | host: Homo sapiens | place: Canada: London | collected 2015-08-20/2019-03-30 | study: EMG produced TPA metagenomics assembly of...
CGCCACGCTTGATGCGGTCAAAGCTGGCAATCTGTTCATCTGTGATTTTCTCAATGCGCAGATTTTCAAATACCGCCGTGCCGCTGCCGACAACCTCGCCTAAATACTCGTGGCGGTAGGCTGTTTCGTTTGTGCGCTGCAAGTATTCAGCATCGGCTAGGAACCGCTCTCCGAGCCATTCTGCGGGCGTTGTCTTATAGGTGGAATGATGTATCAGCTTTCCATCGCGGGCTTTCAGTGCGTAGCCGTTTGCCCAGTTCCGCGCCATTGCAGGCGGGTTGAAGCTCTTGAACGTAATGAACCAATCACCGCCGCGCAGGCAGGATTGCTCCACGTTTCGGATTTGCTCTTCACCGTCAAACTGGTCAAGTTCTTCAAACCAGCAGATGCCGATATAACCAAACGGCACTTTGATTGACTTGACCTTGCCGGGGTCATCAACGCCGAAAAAAAGCACCTTTTGCCCAGTTGGCAAATAGGTGCATTCCATAGGGGAGACAGTGCAACGAAAACGGTCGTGCAAACCAAGCTCATTGATAGCCCAGACGATTTGCGCATAAACGCTTGTACGCAGTGTGTTGCCAACCTTGCGGAACACTGCTGCATGGCATTGCGGATGTGCCCTCAGCTGCAAAATGACTTCAACGCCAATGAAGCTTGACTTTGTGCTGCCGCGTCCGCCTTTTGCCACAAACTCTTGAACTTTACCATCTTCAATGTCCCAGAATGGCTTATAAAATGCTGGCGAAATAATATCCTTGATATGTTTATTCTCTTGGCACATCATAAATAATATTCACCGTTCCCGCGCTCTCTTGCTTCGGTTTGTCATCCCATCCAAAATTTGCCCGCAAACTGAACTGTGCGCCGCCGGAGCCGTCTTTATCGTACAATCTTTCTTCGGCGTACTGTTCACAAAGGGTCTTTGCGCGCGTAATCGTGTCATTGAACTCTTGTTTATTTTGGTAATTCAAAAGCGCCTGCCTTGATGCAAAACCAAGTGCAAGCGCCAACCCTGTCACAGTAGGCGGCTTTTTATCGTCATAGATAATATAGCCGTTTTTATTTCGCATCGGTTCGCCGTTATCGTCTAAGAACGGCTGTCCTTTGCAGGCTTCAAAGTAGGCATCAATCTTTTCTTGCATTGCCTTTACGCTTCTGTATTTAGGTGGTGCGCCCCCCGGATTTTTTCTTGATGCCACTTTATCACCTCGCTTTACAACACAAAAAGCCCACACAAATTGTGTAGGCTTATATCCTCCAAAACCCCTTTGCGCCGGAGGAAAAGCGCGTTCACGCCCTGTCGGTGTATGCTGTGCCGACCTCACCCGTTGCGGGGAGCAATTCCGCAACGCTTTTTTGATTTCCTCTATTTATATCCCGCGTAGGAAATCACAACGCGGCATCCAACCCGTTTTATATCCCGTCTGCTGGTTTACGGTTTCTGCTTTGATGTTATGGGTTTCGGCGATGCGTAACTGCGTCAGTAACGGAGTCCGCACAAGCAGATGCCGGGCAGATTTTTCCAGGCTCTCGAAGTCCCGTTGCGACCTGCCATCGCGCCGCGCTCCTGATCGGCTTGCCGCTTTGCTTACAGCGTTCAGGTTATCTATCGCGTTTTTCCTGCGCCGGGCTTTCACCGGTGGGAGCGACCCAGCATTTGCCCTCAGCCGGACTTGAACCGGCACACCAAGGCTCTTGCCATTGAGCTACAAGGGCATGTGCGGCTTGCCGTTTGCACGACCATTGTCATCATTTGTGAGGTATACCGCGCACTCTCACACAGACAGGTTGCGACCCTGCCCTCTGGTACTGCACATAGGTCTTGCACCTTTGCCGCGCCGTTTCTTCGGAACGCGGCTCCCTTATTCTTTGTGGATAGAATCGGCTATGCAGCATATAAAATGCCGGTCTTTCCCGGCTGCCAGCTATGAATAGGAGAATCGAAATGGTAAAGAAAAGAGATTTTAGCTATGCCGTAGGCTGTTCCGTTCCTACATCATCCAGCATATCTATAATAGCAGGTTAAAAGTGAACTGGAGTGCACAGATTTTCAATTGCATCGCGGTGTAATTTCTTTGCCCATCGCTCGGAAATATTTAGATTTATCGCAATTTTCCACCAATACGGTGTGCCGACAATATACCGCTCCCACAAAACGTCCCTCTGCATTTGGTCTTGCACAGAGTTTATTGCGGTTTCGATTTCTTCCCTTTGCATTTCGGTATCAATAATCTGCTTGTATAGAGCTTCCTGACGCTCCATGATTCTACAAACGGCATCCTCGATTTTATTTTTACCGCCAGCAGATACCACCACGGGGGATAATGCTTTCGTGGTCGCTGCAGCTCGTTCACGTTCGCTCTGTATCTGCTGGCGCAGCTGACGTTCATGATTCCTGCTTCGTTGGTATCTCCATAGCCACATTTTCTTTTGGTTGAATTCTTCGCTGGTCATTGTTTCTCCTCTCTTCCAGTTTCATGCAGCGAGGCAGCGTGCAAAAATCGCCATTTTTCCACTCGCATGTCGCGCAAAGATGTTTGCGGGCGTATTCATCAACTAGTTGCTGTTTTGTCATGGGGTCACCTCCGGGGGTTTGGGGAGCGGCATCCAGTGGGTGACGGCATCAAGAGCGTAATAATCGCCCACATTGATAAATTCCTCTGTGTCAGGAAGCCTAAACGCCATTGACATTGAATCAAACGCCGATTCGTATGTAAGAACCACCTATTTAGCAACTGGCAGTCTCTCTTTAACGCTTATACATTCACTCATCTGTGTTCACCTCCGTGGGTTCTTTCTTTTCCTCTCTTTGCTTGTAGTTCCGGCAATATTCAGGCGATTTATAGAAACCTACGGGTTCAAATCCGCATTTGTATTTTCCAGGCTCTATGTCTCCGCCCTTGTGTACAAGGTGCTCGCAGGTGTCGCACAGTGTCTTTTTCCCCGGCTCTTGCGGTTTCTTCTGCGTTATGGTCTTTATTACGCGAAAAACTAAATATACTGCACAGGTCAGCAAAATAAAAATTTCAAAAAATGCAACGATTTTAGTCATCTGCGTTCACCATCCTTTGCGTTATGTACAGCAGAAAGTATTGCATCCTTGAACACATCTTTTAAGTCAATATTATTTTCGGCAGCTACAGGCATCATTTTTATATCTCTTGTTACATATTTCGCTTCCTCAACAGTCCACTTTCCGTTCCAAAACTCAACAACATATCCAGTAGTCGTAGTTCCTGCCGCACCCGTTTTCACGAAGTAGCTTTCACGAGTTACCCAAGGGTTTTTATAGACTTTCATTTTCGTTCACCATCCTTTTGCCGCAGTGCGGGCAATACGGATAATCATCTCTGGACAATCGGCCGCATTTATCACACCTCCAACAAAGAATGACATCCCTACAGTCAGTCTCTTTGATATCCCAATGCGCCGTAGGCCGCAGAGATTCAGGGTCGATGGTGGGAATTTCGTCTACTTCCTGCTTTATTTCGTTCCACTGCTTTTCATCAATGTCAATAGCATTGAAAACAGCATTCATTACTTCGTCTGCGTCAATCAGCCGCACCGGTTCTTTCGGCTGGCTTGCGCCGGGGCGCGGGGTTGTAATGTTAGTCATTGTCGGTTACCTCCGTGAGCCAGTAAGTCCTTCTGCATTTAAAGCAATCACGCGTCAAACAGTTTCCTCGCATTTCTTTTTCTATACTGCATGGCGGTATACTTACAACACCTCGATAAAGGGATGCATTCGGAAACATCTTCAAAAACTCACTCTGGCGGGTCTTGACGGGGTGGTCTTTCGCCCATTGCTCAACAATCTGCACAGCCTTTTCCGCGTATTCGATTGTATCCATGATACAACAGCAATTTTCTTTGTCTTGCAATGGGCATTCAGGACAATCTTTGCTTCTGCACAATCTGTATTGGGTTTTCACATATTCAACTGCGTCCATAGTCTCACTCCTTATCCAGTCCGCGGGCTACATACTGCCCATAGGTCAGGCCCAGGGCGTCGGCTTCGCGGACACATTGCTCAATGGGCTTTATGGTTTTCTTCAGGCAGGGATGCGCGGCGGGTTTCTTGCCTTTTTTCAAAACACCGGCATTTCTGCGGCGCTGGTAAGATGCCTGCGCGCTTTTGATATTGCGCTTGCGGATGCAGGAATCGCAATAGCGCTTTGTGGGCTGTACATCCCACATGATTTTCCCGCAGATCTTGCAGAATTTTGTTGTGGTCATAGTGGCTCCTTTGTTTTGGGTGCTTCAATGCCGATGCTTTGTAGCGTTACCTGCGCCCAGAGGTCTGCAAGCTGGTCATTGCGGTACTCGTTGTATTTATCAGCAACGGGGCCGGTCATTGCATCCTGAATCCATTTCAGGGTGAGGGGAGAAAGACCGACCTGATAGCACGCCAGCCGGCACAGATAGGCGGCGCGGGTAGCAATGTCGTTGCGTTCTTTCATGACGGCCTCCTGCGCACGGCACTGGATGTCCTGAATTTTAGCTTCTGCATAAGCGTCTATAGCTTTTTGCATTGCCGGGGTTGGATGAAGTCTGGCTTTCATGGGTTACACTTCCAATTCTTCAATAAAAATTTCTGTGCGGGGGTTTTCTTTGTCGTACATCACGCGACTGCCGTCCACACTGGCAATGATGGTGTTATTATCGTCTGCAAGGATTCTGGCGGCGACAAGGGTGTCATGGGCAGCCTCCATCAAGTTCGTGAGATCTACTTTTCGGCGGGTCGGCATGTAGAACACCGTGGCGACGCGATAGCGTCCCGCCAGCGGGGCTTTCGGCTTTGGGGTGAGATACCACATGGCGGCCTGTTCGTACTTCTTGTACTGCCTGCTGGGGGAGATGAACGGCTTGCCGGTGCGGTGGTTGGTAAGTATCTGCTGTGAATTCTTCTTGGTAATAGGGGGCAGGGGGATTATGTATTTTTGTATCACGGTACAATCTCCTTTACTTTCGCGTAGTACTTCTCGCTGTACCAGATGTCCGGCAGGCGGAGATTTTGGGTAAAGCCCGCCTTTTTCAGTTCCTTTTCGGCAGCGCCAGCGGTGGTGTAGGTCTTGTGAGAGTGGCGGATGTCACCGGTAGAGCGGGAGTAAGTGATGATTTCAATACGTTTCATTCATCAATCTATCTGCTGCCTCAATCAGCCGTTTCGCGGTGGAATAGCAATCAGACATTTCTTCAACCATCGGTTTGATTTTTTCTCGGATTCCATCGGCAGTATCCAAAACTCTTTCAGCATATCGGAGATATATTTCTGCCATTTTCTGTCTAAATTCTTTATCACTCATGTTTTGATACCTCACAAAATAGATGAAATGGTTTTACCCACACAAAATCCAGTTGGCCGCAGGCACCGTGCCGGTTTTTTACTACCTCTATCACGGTGTCCCCATCGGTGGGCGGATTGATTTCTTGCGTTTCCCGGTTTTTAGTGTACATGCCGGGGTTGATAGCGATTATCATATCTGCATCATGCTCGATAGTCGCGGAGCCGAACATGTCCGACATTTTAATCATGCCCGTATCGGCGGCTCTCGCGGCCTGTACGAGTTCGATAATGCAGATATGATATTTCATGGCAAGCTGCTTTAAACCCCGTGTGAGGGCTGCCAGCTCGTCGTTACGCTTTTCTTTAGCGTTTGGCGGTGCAACAAGGCCCAGATGGTCAATAACGACTACTTCCGGCTTGCGCTCTTTGATCGTGGTTTCTACATCGGCAAGGCTGGTCAGGCTGGAATCATCCAGTATCAGGCGGTACTTGCTTTTCAGGTGATCTGCTGCCTCACGGATGGCGGATTCTTCCTCCGGCGTCAGGCGATGGTTTGTGATGCGGGTGCTGTCTATCTGTGCCCAGCGTGAGAAGATGGCGGTATAAAGCTGTTCGCGGCTCATCTCCATGGATTGATACAGCGTCAGCGCGTTTTGGGAGATCTGGCAGGCCATCTGCAAAGCCAGCGTGGATTTGCCCTTGCCAGGGCGGGCAGCAATTACGGTAACGCCATTGCGGGCAAGACCGCCGGTCATGGTGTCCAGGCTGCCAAACCCGGTCTGGATACTATCGCTTGGTTTTTTCATCCAGGAGAGAAACGCATCAATGCCATCGGCAAAATCTTTTGCGCTGCGCTCCTTCTGGTGGGCCATGATGTACTGCTGGCGTTCCGCAATGTGGAACAGCGCAGCGCTCATTTCATCGGCATCACCATCATCGGTCAGCAGCTTTGTTAATGCCGCTGTCAGCTCACGCTTTCTCCATCCGTCCATAACGCAGTTGATATAGGTGTTGTAGCCGGATATGGATGGAACCGTTTCAAAGCACTGCATGGCGAGCACTTTTGTGTCGTCATCGCATTTGGAAATAACCGATACCGTATCAGCCCTCTGGCCTTTATCGGCCATATCCTTGCAAAGCAGAAAGATATTCCCGAGCGCTTTCAGCTCAAACATTTTGTAGGTCAGGGAAGAAAAAGCATCGTCCTGCAATTCCGGTTTCATAAGCATAATGCCGATAACAGCTTTTTCCGCTACGATGGTATTCATGCTTTCGCCTCCTCCCATCCCACGATTTTCTGGACAACTCCATTCATCCGTTCTTCAAACGTGTACTCACGGTCAAACACAGGCCGCAGGTTATCAGTAGAGCGGACAGTAGTAGGCGGCTTGGATGCTTCATCCTGCCAGCGCTTTTGATTCAACCATGTAGACGGGTATGGAATGTACTTGCCATTCTCACGCTGCCACTGGTCAGTGGTCTTGAGGTACTCAAGGCTGGACAGGATGGCGGACAGGGTTGATTCATCCGGCACAAGCTTTTCAAATTTTTTACGGGCATCTGCCTTGCCGACCTTCTTTGGGTAAGCTGCCCAGAACTTGGTGAAAGCAGGGGAATCCGCGTCATCCCCTTGGGGGGTATAGGGGGTATTCTTAACTTCTTTATTCTTCTTTATATTAGGGTCTGTGCCCTCACTGTGCCCTCTCTGTGCCATCTGTTTGCCCTCGTCTGTGCCCGTGCATTGATAGTCGTTGTAGTTATTTACCGTGAATACGCTAAATTTTCCACACGGTGACTGTGCCACTTCCTGTGTCTCTTTTAGGTGGTTTATTGCAGTCCGAACTTGTTTGACTGTTAATCCGGTGTCGGTGGCAATTTGGCGGATAGAGGAAACGGCTTGACCGGGTTCCAGGTGAACGCCTTTGAAATAGCACGGCTCATAGCAAGCCAGAAACAGAAGGTGCAGAAACACGCATTTTGTGGGGGTATCGGTATACCAGCCCCACTTCATCATGCGGCGGTACAGCTTTATGTAACCCTCGTTTGCCATTTTTCAACACTCCATGTAATACTCGGCATAGCTGACTTTTTCGCCGTAGCGGTTCTTGCTGCTTACCGTTCGCTTTTGGATGGGTACGCCGCGCTTTTTCAGATCATTGATGCGGGAAGCAAGGCGGTAGATGCCGTACTCCTGCATGGCCTGTGCAGCGGTCAAGCTGCCGCCGCTCTCTAAGTGGCGAAGGATTCTATCACATTGTGTCACGGTGCATCACCTGTCTTTCTTTCAAAAATTAAAAGGGAAGGTCGCCCTCGTCATCCTCAATGAGGGCGTAGTCTGCATCTGGTTCGCCCTGCGTGTGCTGTGAGGGGCCTGCGGGGCGCTGTGCGGCGTTCTGCGGGGTGGGGCTGGTACTTTCCTTGCTGCCGCAGAAACTCGCGTTCTGAGCCACGATTTCAACGGCTGCGCGGTTCTGGCCGTTCTTGTCCTGATACTGGCGCGTCTGCAAGCGGCCATCAATGGCAATGAGGGAGCCTTTGGGGAAGTATTTGCAGACAAACTCTGCGGTTTTGCCCCATGCAATGACATCGAGCCAGTTCGTCTGGTTTTGACCGCTGGCATCCTTATAGCCGGAATCGTTTGCTATGCGGAAAGAACAGACGGACTTGCCGCTGTTCGTGGTTTTAAGTTCCGGGTCTTTGACCATGCGGCCGATAATAGCAACAACATTCAACATAGGTTAGTCCTCCGTAATATCGAGATAGTTTTTATAGAAACGGCGGCGGAAGTCAGACACCGTCCAGTGATAGTAGACCATTGCCTGATACTGCCCAAATTTGTGATAGTAATCTTGTTTTTCGCCGCTTTTGTGAATAGCGGCGTGGCATTGCGGGCAGACGTTGATCCAAAGCCCGAATTGTTTGGACTTGCTGCGCAAAGCACCGCCGTAAATCTCGTGCCGGACTGTCAGGCCTGTACTGCGACAGCGGTAACAGGTGCCATCCTCACAAAAGAAAATCGTTGGCGCATAGCCGTTCTTGTCCAGCTTGGTTCCGTATTCATTGCGTGTCGGTCGGCGCATCGTCTGTCAGTCCTTTCAATTTTGCGATTTCTTCCGGGGTCATGGTGGGGATGCCCTGCTGCTGACATTCCTGCACAATCAGTTCAATGAGGCGGTGCATCTGTGAGGGGTCAAACTGGGAAGAGCCGTACCAGCACTGCAGGTTGTAGAAAACGCCTTGCGGGGTGGTCATTTCATCGAGCTTGTGGACCTGCCAGCCATCGCCCTTGCTCTCCCAGCCGTTTTTGAATGCCTTTGCAGCATCAGCGCGGAGGGTGATAAGAGCGGAGCTGCCGCCGATGTCGCGTATCAAATCGCGGTAGATTTCCAGCACAGGGCGATTGATCTTGGCGGCAAGATGGTTCATGAGCGTCCATGCGTAAGCGTTGGCCGACAGGCTGCGCTTTTGTGATGCCGTGCCGATGACGGCGGCAAGGGGCTTGCCCTCGTCAATGACGGCGCGGGCTTTATCGCAGTCGGCGGGGGAACATTCCAGCGTAATTGTGTTGCCGATAACAACGGCTGTCTTGATGGAGATTCGCTGCTTCATTTTCTGTGTTCAAACTCCTTTGCAACGCTGCGCCAATCATCATCGGTGAAGTCCTTAAACAACTTGCCAATAAAGGTCTTTGCTTCTGTTTGGACTGTCTTTTTGTCCTTACCGGTTCGCTGTGCATATCCTGCCAGCGCAGTTGTTGCCATGTCCTTTACGACCTGTGCGGTAACTTCTGGCGATGCTGTGACCGGCTGGGGCTCTTCTTCATAGCGCTCTTTAAATTCATCTGCTTCACTGTCGGAATAGATGCCGTCAAACGCAAGTTTGCAGATTTTTAAAACAACACGGTCAAACAAGCGTTTGTATGCCATCGCATAAGGGTAAGCATTCTTACAGTTCTGCGCGGATGCTTCGCCGACCTCATATAAGCCTTGTGCCTTATTTGCATAGGTAAAAACAAGCGAATTTCCGTAGCCGGATTTGTCGACAGACACACAATCCGGGTTAAACTTATCCTTTTCCGGCATGTTATCATTGATTTTCAGGCAGGCGTTGTGACTGATGATAAGGCCGGTATACATCATTTTCCCGGTTTTGGTTTCGTTCATGAGAATCCAGAAGTCTGCCTCGTTAAGGTAGGGCCGTTCCTGAATGGCCTTTATGGCTTTGGCACGGCTGGCAAGGTATTTTGCGCTCTGGATAACGGGGATATCTTGACGGGATTTAAGAGAATACTCTGTCTTTTTTTCGTTAAACATCAGATTGATTCTCCTTCCGGGTCTGGGGTTGTCAGGTGGATGCGGTAGCAGCTGGCGGGCAGAAGGGCCGTGTCCGGCTTGCGGGTTTTTAGGTCATAGTAGTAGACCGGAATGCCGTCTGCCAGAAAATAGGTGCTGTTCAGGCCGTATTCATGTTTTGCGAAAAGTGGTACAAATGCGCCGATGCTCTCGGAATAGATGCGGCGAGCAGCCTGAACGGCGCTGAAATAGCCAGCGCTGATGCCCTTTCTAGTGGGGATGAACTCGGCAATATGCCGGCCCTTCAAAAGTGCGTGCGCCTGTTTCAGGGCGCTGATGTCGTCAATGGTCATTTTAGTAGTCCTCCATACAGCGGCAATCTTCTCACGGGTCGTCCTCTTGGACATCTTCACCGGGGAAGTCGCCGGGGTTATAACACATATCACAGCCGATGATTTCCGTTCCGAATTTTGCGGGGATAAAGTAGATAGTTTCGCATTCTTCGCCGCAGACAGGGCAGCGGGGACGGCGGGGTTCGGCGGGCGGAAAGGGGTTATCTTGATGCCCCCAGAAGCTAGTCATTTGTCTGCCTTCTTTGAATACAGTCCGCACAGCAGATTCAGCGCCAGCAGGGCGGCGATGGTGGTGGGGATGTTGAGAGAACCGAGCGCAGCCAGCAGCAGCACCAAATCTGCGGTGATTGCTAGCTTGACGGCGGCGCGTTTCAGTGATAGAATACAGTTAGAGCTTTTTGCGATGCTCTGTTTTTTTGCCGTTCCGGTGGTGGTGCACCGGGGCGGCGTTTTTGTTTTGGTCATCATTCTTTGATTTCCTCCCATTCAAAGCGGCCCTTGCCGCTGTTTCTCCACTGCCCAAGGCCTCGCTTTGCGCCGTAGTCGAGGCACTCACGAACCATGTCCTCAAGTTTGGGATCGAGACATTCGATTTCAAACTCTGCTGTTGCACCTGCGGGAACGCTCTCCGACTTTGCGATGCTGACGCGTTCGCCCATCGGGGTTTGTGCCCGCAGGGGGCGCTCGCAAAAATCAACCTTCATGCCGTGCAGGTCGTAGGGAATCTCGCGCGGGGTTACGAAGATGAGTCCATCAATAGCCTGCTTGTACGCCTTGATCGCCGCGCAAGCCTTGCCGCCTGCATAGCCAGCCTTGCCCGCTTTGGCAAGCATTTTGCAGCTGTCCTTGAACATACCCTTTACCTGATAGTCGTACAGGAACGGCGTTCCGTCAGCGGTTTTGGGAAATACCGTAATGCGGTCTTCGGCGTTCTGGGCCTTGATATTGTCCACTTCTTCGGCGGTAAGGTCGCCGGTGGGGGCCTTGCTGGAAATGTAGGTGGCGAGAAGTTCTTCATTGCTGGGGCTGCTGCCCAAAACTTCTTCCAAAAGAGTGATTTTTACTTTCATGGTGGTTGTCTCCTTTTTTAATAAAATCGGTTGCTTTTCGGTGCCTATGCCAGTCTACGCAATGCCTACGCGATGCGGTGCTCCGCCATGCCGTTGCGGTGTCATTCGTCGCGTGGCCTCGCCATTTCATTGCCAATCAGAGCAAGCAGCACAAGGCTTTTCCACTGCTAATCAAATCGGTGCCTCCGCAAAACCTTTCCGAGCTATGCCGTCGCGCTGCCATTCTTTGCCAAGCCTTAGCTTAGTCATGCTTAGCCTTCGCGTCGAATTGCAGCACCCTGCCTCTGCCTTGCGCAGCTATTCCGAGCTATGCCTTTGCTGTGCTATGTACTTCCATTGCAATGCATAGCTATTCCTTATCATTGCCTTGCACATCTATGCCGATGCGACGGTTTGCGTAACGCCGCGCCGCGGGGAGGCGCATAGCCTCTGCGAAACAACGCGCAGCTTCGCTTGGCCCCTGCTTATCGTTGCCATGCCGCTGCCACGCCACGCCGAGCAAATCCATAGCTAAACAAGGATTGCACGGAGTTCTGCAAGCACGTTGTCGATGTGCTCTTCACGGGTAGGCATAGCGGCAGAAGATTTGCGCACATCCGCCACCGGGTAATACGTTGCAAATTCGTCAAGCGTGATGCCCAGCGCGGCACATACTTTGCTGACCTCCGGCCAGCGCCAATCATTGGCGCCGTTGATGCGGTTTGACATCTGCGTTTTGGACAAGCCGCAAACATCTGCAAGGCGCTGTTTGTTGTAGCCATTGCTTTTGATAAGAGCGGTAAAAGCAAGGTTTGTCATGTTCATCATCTCCTTGTAACACATATCAAGAAGTTGTATACTGTGCGAAAGGGGGGAAAATAGTATGGATTTAAAAATTCCAGATTTTACAAAAGACATTGACTTTGAAAGCACTCCGCTGAAAAATATTGAAAAAGCATCAACGGAAACTGCCGTACAAGCCAAACGCCTTGCAGAGTTAGCGGAGCGCCGTGCTCAAAAAGCTGAGCAGGACGCAAAGGATGCCGATGCCAGTGCAAAGCGTGCAAACGCTATTGCCATTGTATCGGTAATAATCGCTGCAATTTCTCTTTTCGGCGAAGCGCTCGGCCTTTTCCCGCTCTCTTTTTAACCAGTGTTCAAAGTAAAGCGTAAAAACCAGATTGCATATCGCACCGCCCAGCACGGCGCCCTTGATAGCAATTGTGACAACCAGTTTAGGTGTCATGTCGGTTACTCCTTTTTATAAAGCATTCAAGCACAGCAGTCGGAACGTCTCACGGCCTTTAGGCGTGATAAGTGTCTGTGTGCCGCTCCACTTGGTTTTCTCGTTAAAGCACTCTTTAACCTCAAACAATCCGTTGTTTTTATCGGCGTATGGCATCAGCTTTGCCTTTTTATCTCTGTAGATGTATTTCTTTTCCATCAAAAAAGAGATAAACTTTTTCTCTTCAACTCCAAGTTGTTTCGCTGTCTCGCGGAAACTGGTAAGCAGGTTGCGGTCTACCAGCTCGTCAAAGTATTCAGCTTTCGGCTGCATGATAGCGTTCTGAACCTTCAGCTCCTAAATCCTCGCCTCACGTTCCGCAAGCGTTTTGTTGGCAACCAGCAGGGCTTTAGCCATCAATTCGGATGGGGTAAGCTGTTCCTGCCCGGCGATGTAACCACCGTTTTTGCGGATACTGGGCAAGACTTCACTGGTGACCCATTTGCGGAAAGGCTTTGCCTCTGGCTTGTCGCTGCGCAGGATGACGTTGTACAGGCCGGATTCGTTGATAACCGTTACATCCTGCATACCGCCAGGGGTGTGAATCTGATTCATACCCTTTTCGTCAGCGTCCAGCCTGTCAGCAACTTTAGAGACAGTTCCAAGCCCAAGTACCACGCACACGTCTTTCAGCACAAACCAGGGTTCACCGTTCATCTCAACCGTGCGTACATCGTTGTTTTCGTACTTAAAAATCTGAATGTTGTTCATTCGCTCACTCCTTTCTTTCTGCGATCAGTTCACTTACAGACGCTTTCATCTTTCTAGTTATCGGCTAGCAAGTAATCAATCGGCACGCCGAAATAGTCGGCCACTTTCTTTAGCGTCGTGATGCTGGGGCCGTAAGGCGATTTCTCCCACTTGCCAAGTGCACCGTTTGAGATTCCGGCGCGTTCCTCAAGGATTGTGCGAGAAATATTGTTTTTTCGGCACAATGCATCAATTTTCGAAATATTCACCTAGCAAAAGCTCCTTTCTAGTTGACTATTGCTAGAAAATATGCTACTATGAACTTGCGAGATTTATAACAGCATATTTTTAGCTAGTCCGCTGGATTTTAGGGGGCTTGGTTCTTTGTTGCCCTCTATGCTGTCTATTATACTAGCTTATCGCCTAGTAGTCAATAGGCTATCGCCTAAAAATATGCACAAATAGTCTAGGTGATTTTTGTGGATAATGTTAAAACTGTAGAAACCGTTCGTGCCCTGTGCAAAAAGAAAAAGACTAGCTTGACTAGGCTAGAGGAAAAGCTCGGTTTTTCAAATGGGTATATCGGCAAAATGGCAAAGAGGCCAAGTTCACCGCCTTATGACAAACTGGTTGCAATAGCTAACGAGTTAGGAGTTACCGTTGCCGACCTGACCGGGGATACCGAAAACGAAAAAAAGCCCACCGCACAAGGCGGTGGGCTAAAACTCGATTCCTATGAAGACATCGATCAGTGGCTTGACACTTTAGATGGCAAAGGTCTTGATATGGTAATTGCGATGGCAGCAGCAAAGAAGGTGAAAGTCAATGAAGATAAATCCTGATTGCGTCCGAGATGTTATGCTCGGTCTTGAAGAACAGCTCGGTTTGTTCCTGAATGATAAATGCAGTATGGAGTTTGAATGTTCCAGCCCTGATAAGCTGAAAAAATCATCTTTTATGAGGGGCAAAGGCTATTCCAGGGAAGATATATTTTATTCTTGCTTGCAGGCTGCTGAAAATGGCTATATCGTGGCAGAATATCGAATAGACAAAGAACTCAGAACGATAGAGTTTTTTTATATTATGTATATCACGCCCAAAGGTCACGACTTTATTGCATCAGTTTCTAACCAGCAAACGTGGCAGGAAAAAATAAAGCCCACCTTATCAGCGGTGGGCAATGTGTCTCTTACTGTGATTGAAACGATTGCAAAGGGTGCGGTAACTGCATTTATTGAGCATCATCAATCCGGCTCTTAAAGGCATTGTGCGGGCGGAACGCCGTGTTTCCCTGTGCTGCAATTACACTGGCCGCAATAGCTCTGTCCAGCTCTAACGGAAGATTTTGTGCATCGTAAAAGTTCATGCCGGAGACTTCAATCAGTTTCAGCATTTTTTCGATGACTTCATCCTTTTTCTGCCTGTACTCGCTATCGTCGCACTTGTTGTAGACATCAATTCTATCCCGCATTGCTTGTCTCCTTTATAACCTCATTACAAATTGCAATAGCATCTTTTAGCGGTATTTCTCGCAAAAGCTGCTTTGCCTGCTCTCTTAAACTAAGTATCGTACTTTTTTGCGTGATTGTCAACGGTTCTTTTCTCATTTTGATTCCCCCAAAATTAAATAAGGTTGTGATATCGTGGGCTTTTTTGACTTTTTGAAACCGAAACAAAAAGTAAATGTTTCCATAACAACACATGAGTCGACTAAAGATGAAATTGCAAAGCAGTACGCTGGTTACTGCAAAGCACAAGCAGAAAAGCGGCACGCAGAACAGGAAGATCGTGCAAATGAGTATTTCTTGGAGCTTTCCGCCGATGACATTGCAGACAAAAATGGCCTAAAGCCAACAGAAATTTTAATGCTTTCTTATTTAGAGAAATATTCCATCGGAAAGCCTGTTGCAAAGTTCTGGCATTATGATTATGGTGTTGATGATGTTTGGCCGATTATTAAAAAGCTGGAATCAATGGGATTTGCTGAAAACGGAAAATTGACCGAAAAGGGAAAAAAAGAAATAAAAGATAACGAATATGTTTATTTTTGGCATAGAAAGACTTACGCTCGTGTGGCTTTTAACTTGCCAGAGTTTTGCCGCACCGTAAACGCTCGAAGAGACATCCCGTATCGGGATTTAGTATGGGGAAAATACAATAAACTATATATGGAAGCAATTTCGTCTCCCAAAAAATGTCGTGATTTACGATATTCAATGTATGAGTTTTTGGTAGACGAAAAGAAGTTTGAAACGGCTTTTTCCATGCTGCTTGAAATACCTTTTTATGATATGAACTGCCAATATCCTTTTATAGCTCCCGGCATTATGCAGGAACTAAAGAAAGCCCAAAAAAAAGCCGGCTTTACTGAAGATAAAATTTTTGATATGGCAAAAGGAAGATACGGCAGGATGCTTGTTGAAAGCCAAACTGTTCCTGCGATAGATGCCGCTGGTATTGTAACATCTTACATTTTTGGAAAAGATGGTCTCGCTCAAAGAGTTTTGAAATCTTACAACATTGATTGCACCCGGCTGTTTTCCAGCAACCATTGATTGTATTTTACACAACATCTAGTTGTATTTCAACATTTTCACAAAAATACTTGTTTGTCAAGTCTTTATAATCCGCTTTTTCGGTCTTTTGCGCCGCCCGTGTCTTGGTGGAACATCCAAATCAGGCAGTTTCTTCATGGTCTGCTTCCCTCCTTGCACGGTCTTGCAGCACAGCACGGTACAGGGCTTCAATGGTTTCCGCATTACGGTTTTGGTAATTCTTTAGACGTTCCACGTTATTCATTGTTGATTCCTCCTGTGTTTTCTGACTATAGTAAGAATCTTAACATGTTTTTTATACCATAGCTTCCATTTATTCCCATAGCATTTTTTGAAGAAATATTTCTTTATATTTTCTTGATTGCTACGGTATGAAAATTTTACCGCATTTGAAGTGCAAAACATGTAAAAAATTGAGGGTGATAAAATGGAAAGTAGAGCTGATTTCCGAGAACGTGAAGGACTTATTCTTTCGCAGTGCCGGTTGGAATCCGGGCTTTCGCAAGAATATGTAGCCAGGCAGATGGATGTGAACATCCGCACGGTGCGCAACTGGGAAGAAGGGCTTTCCCCTATCCGAAGCGATGACCTGTTAATGTGGTTCACCGTCTGCAAACAATCCCCATGGCGCTGGCTGCAGCGCATCTGGATGCCGTCTGCATTCAGCGATACCGATACTCCAAACTGGACGGACGAGCAGGTAGACAATGCACTTTCTGATTATATCGCCCAGATGCCGAGCCTGTACAAGCGAAGGCTGCTCTACATCCTTTGTGGGGCGCACGGGAGCGATTGGGCGGGCCAAATAGATTTGCTGTGTGCTAACGCGCATACGTCCATGCAAAGCCGTGTACGCGTCTGCCAGGCCGTAATACAGAACTACCGGATAGATACCGTAACTGGAGATGACCCATGCCCGAAAAGCATCAAGCCGGACTTTGACCGCCTGCAAATATGCCTGCAAGCCGGAGAAGCTGCCGTTTTGGCAGGAAACGGTGAATATAACGCAAGGGAAAAATAAAAAATCCCCTGCCGGTGTTCGTACCACCGACAAGGGCAAAGAGCCGTCAACACAAAAAGTTGACGGCATTATTATAACACACAAAAAAAGGAGCCGCAATATGAAAAGGACAAATACCGCAAAATGGATTGAAAGCGCCGGGCGTTGGCAAATCAACGTGCAGAAGGACGGAGTGCGCAAAACGTTTACCAGCGCCAAGCCGGGCCGCACAGGCCAGAGGGAAGCTAACAAAAAAGCAGATGAATGGCTTGACATAGGCGTAAAGACGGAACGGATTAAGGTTTCTGACGCATGGGAACAGTTGTTACAGCAGAAAAAACTTGTGTCTGATGCAGAATACAAAAACATGGCATCGTTCGGACGCTCCCATTTGCTGCCAGCCATCGGGATCAAGTCAGTAAAAGCCGTTACGGAACAGGATTTCCAAAAAATTATAGATTATGCGTTTCGCCATCCACAGGGGAACAGCAAAGAGCCCTTATCCAAAAAGACATTACAAAACTATGCAAGCTACTGCAAGCAGTTTGCGAATTTTTGCCGAAAATCGAAATGGACAACGCTTGAGCTTGAGGAGCTACAGATTCCGGCAGCGTCTAGAAAAAAAGGGAAGAACGTGCTGACAGTTGAAGCGCTGAACACGCTGTTAAAAGTAGATACGACCATAATGCGCGGAAAATCTGTGCATGATGAATACATAAATTATTATAGGTTTCAGGTGCTAACAGGCATGCGCCCCGGCGAAATGCGGGGGCTGCGATGGGAAGACGTTGACGGGAATCTGTGCAGACTGAAGCAGGCAATCAATGCGCACGGTCAAATCACGCAGGGAAAAAACGAAAACGCATTGCGCACGGTAGTGCTATCCAGACGCGCAGTGGACGTGCTGGAAGCTCAGAAAGCCGTGACTGGAAAGCAGGAGTACATCTTCCCCATGGCATCCATGCACACCTACTACCACCGCTGGCAGCGCTATCAGCGCTCTAATGACATGCCGGAGCTGAGTCTTTACGAACTGCGCCACACGTTTGTGAGTATCGCAAAGGAGTTGCCGACTGGCGAATTAAAGCAGCTAGTCGGGCATAGCGAGGATATGGACACCTACGGCACATACTCCCACTACATCGCTGGAGATGACGAACGGACAGCCCAAAACCTACAAGAAATCTTTGATAGATTGGTGGACTAAAAAGTACACACTAAAAGTACACACTTTTTTTCTTAAATGTATGAAATAATAGAAAAAGTATGTGATAAAACAAAATAATATAGCAATATACCGCTATATTTTTAATCACTAAAAGCATTGTGTATAGTTCGAGTCCTGTCACCTCGACCAAAACAAATGCCGTAGATTCGTTATAATCTACGGCATTTTCTTTCACAAGTACACGTTTTAGTACACACTCGCCTATTTTCTCTGCAAACTGTGTACCAAATCATTATACACATCCGGTCTCACTTCTTTCAGCGCATCCATAAACTCATCCAGCACACGCCACACTCGCCCGGTATCGGCCTTTTTTACAATCTCCAAAAATTCACTCATCCTGTAAACGCTCCAATTTCCGCATTACGCCATTATAAACTTTAGGGTTTGCTACATACAAGGCCGACATAAGCTCATCCAGCACGTTCAGCGCCGCTGTGGTGTCTACGTTCGACACAGCCCGTAAAAAGTCACTGCTGCCAACAGCAGCCCTTGTAGACGGCTCTGCCGCTTCGTAGTAGCGCACAGGCTCTTGCAGTTCTGCTTTCTGCGGGGGATGGGATGCATCTGCAAGCTGCTGATTTTTCACAACATACAATGCCGCCAAATTTTTAACTCTGGTCATGGTGAGTTCGCTGTTTTCGATTTCGGCTATAGCGCCGTCAATCTCTCGCACGTCAACCATAGCCCTTACACCTCACTTTAACCGTTTCGCATCGTGTCAATGCAGCGCTGGATGACTTCCCTGTCTTTGCTGTCAGCCCCGCGCATAATATCTTCCATAGTCAATCATCCTTTCTTCCAATAATACAGTGGCGTCTCGTCGCCGCTGTCCCAAGTGTCAAGCCAATCGCCATCAACAACAGCGACAACGTGCGTCGCCATAGCCAGAATATACGTGCCGTTTGGGTGCTCCGCCGCAAAATCTGCCACTGTGTAGCAGTCTGGGCAGCTGTTCGGAATTGCCGAACGGTTCCACCCACACCGACGCAGATAACTGCCCCAGACATAGTTTGCAGACGGCATATCATGCAGTTCAAATCCTGCCAACACAAGCGCCGCATACACAGCCGCCCACTCTTGATGCGTTGCGGCTGCAATGGCTCTGACTGTACAATCTCCAACGCGCTTTTGTTCCGGGTTTAGGTTGATTTGCTTGTATGCCATCCGAACCGCTCCTTTTATCTAAATTGTACAAAAAAAGACGGCACAACGTAGGCCAGTAAAGTGCCAACATTGTGCCGTTTTGGGGACAAAATAAAAAAGGCGCGGCCACAAAAGCAGCCGCGCCCTTTAAATCAGCCTATTTTGTTTTTGATGCTGTGTACGCGCCGTTTTACCGTGCGCTCGCTGCAATTCAGTTCTGCCGCAATATCAGCATTGCGCCAGCCGCGCCGCCGAAGCTGCAAAACATCCGTTTCTTCATCGGTCAGCAAACCGCCGACAAAATCAAACTTTGGCATGATTACTCATCCTTCTTGTTCTTGCTTTCGGTCTGTGTGCCAAAATAGAAGGCCACGACCATTGTCACAATGGTCATGACCGTGTCAGGCTGTAATTTCTCCCGCAGCGCCAATGCCGCAAACACTGCAACGACAACCAGCGTCACAATGGTTTTGACTTTGATAAGCGCTGCCAGATTTTTCAAAAAATCGCCCATAGATATGCACCTTCTTTCAGCCAATCAGATGCTTCTGCAAGGCTTCCTTTGCTTTCTGCATCTGGTCAATGTTGTTACCGCCAAGGTCGTGGTCAAGCATGGCAAGCAGCGTCTGCATGGTCACGCGCTGCCCCTCGTCCATGCGGTCAAGCCGCAGTTTGTCGTTTTTCAAAAATACCTCCATAGCGTTCACACGGGCTTCCAACTTGGTAATGCGGTTGTCCTGATCGGTCTTTGGCTTTTTTACTGCGGTGATGACTTTGCTGATGGCAATGCCCCCGGCATACAGCCCGGCAGCAGCACCCGCCGCGTAAATCAAAAACGCCCAAGCCTCCGCAAGTGTAAACGAAAATACATGCTGCATTGGCATCACACCTCCACAAATTTAGCGTGATACGCCTTATCATTGTCCAGCCCGTACTTCTTGGCGATGAGATAGAATTCCATTGCCGCAGCGTTCGGCAGCACAACGTGGTCAAGCCAGACCTCCTGATGCGTCGGCGCGGCGGGCTTGTCCTCTTTGATGGCGGCATCGTACCGTGTCAGGTTGAACTGCTTCACGACCGCCAGCAAGCTTGACGTGTAGGTCGGGCTGGTAGCCCAACCATCCTTGCGGATGTACTCGCAAGCCTTGATGATGTCGGTGCAGCCGACAAGGTTCGAGTAGCGCGGCATCGTCGTGAGCTTTTTGATGTAGTCCTCGACGCAGGCGACCATCGTATCGTAGGCGCGGAAGCCAGCCGTGATGGTGATGTACTTGCTGCCGTCCCACTCTTTGGTCTGCTTGTTATAGACCTTTCCAGTCCAGTTGCTGGCCTTGATGCCGAACAGGTTGTTCGCCTGTACTGCAAGATCGCTCGTGCCGTAGGCGCTTTCAAGGCAAGCTTGCGCAATGCACAGCGACGGCAAAAGATGCGCGTTCAGGCAGCGGCTTTGGCACTTCTCGGCCATCACGTCGATGAACGTCTGCTCCTGCGTTTTGGCGGGTGCAGCGTCGGCCACGTCGCCCTTCAGGCGCGTTGTGACCTGCGCCGCAATGTCTGGGAACTTGCTCTTGAGATAAGGACCGGGGCAGGCCGTGGCGGCGTAAAAGCAGTGCATCGTGAGCGATCCGTTCTTGTCGCCGGTGTAGGTCAGTTCCTTGATGCCGTTTCGGCGGCAAATGTCGGTGCAAAGGTCGAGCAGCGCGGCATACGCCTTGTCGCTGACGTGCCAGTCCGGTGCGCCGCTGTCGTTAGCGACTTCGATAGTAATGGCCCGGTGGTCGTTCCACGGACTGGACGAACACCAAGAGCGGTCCGCCTCGTGGCAAAACAAGCCGATGCGACCGCTGCTTTCGATGGCGTAGTTTGCGCTCATCTGGCGAGAGGTTTTACCGACAAGAGCGCCGAAAGCCTCAAGCGTTGTGTTGCCAGCCATGTGGTGTACGGTAATCTTGCTGATGGGCTGGCTCCTGGGCCGGTTGCAGTTTGGGCTGATGGCTGTGTAAACGGCCAGTGCAGAATCACTCATTCTCGTCCTCTCCCTTCCCGTTCGACAGTTCCTCGTCCATTTCTGGCGACAGAATCATTTCATCATTCATCGGTTTCACTCTCCTTTTTATTCCACAGGCGGCACAGGCCACTCCACCGCGTAGGGGAAGCCCGCCTGCTCGGGCACATCCCGCAGCGCCTGCCGGTAGGTCTTCCAGTCGGCCTTCACCGTTTGAAAGTCTCATGATTTGTTGTCCTTTCTGTTTGTTAGTCAGCCAAAGTCCCATCAAGAAAACGTACGTGTGCGTATGCAGTGCTTGACATGATATTCTCCTTACTGCGTGATTTCCTCAGCGTTCGCCTTGTCCTCAGCGTCCAGAGCGTCGTAGTACGCCTGTGCCAGAGTCTCCACCTCTGCAATGTCGTCTTCTGTCAGCAGACCACTGTCTAGATGAGTGTACGTCTTGTCCAACCAGTATGCCACATCGCGTCCTGCGGCGATTTCCCGCTTGGTGCTGCGCAGGGTCAGGTCATGCCGTGCTTTACTTTTGATAGCCATAATGTATATCTCCTTTAGGTGGTAGTCATGGACGCGATGGCGTCCTCAAGATTTTTTACGACAAGATTCACATCCCGTTGGTAGCATAGCTTGATGCCTGCGTCATCACTGGCCTGCACTACTGTGTTGGGCGCATAGGGAATCAGCGCTTTGTAAGCGGCAATTTCAGCATCCGCGAGCGGCGTCTCAATGGGAATGACGGGAGCATATATAATGAGCACAGTATTGGCTTCCAAGTATTCAATCCATGATTCAACGGTAGGAAATTCAGAAGAGTCCAGATTGAATTGATATAAATATAGGGGAGTAGCCACAAGCCTAAATGTGTTTTTAATATTGGCTACGCCCACTGGTAATATGTTACTCATGGCGGGTGCGTTGGATTTGAAATCTATCATGACCGCATTGTTTTTATATCTCGTCGAAGATGTATTAGCGCCAATGTCACCACGAAAGTCCCAATAAGATTTGTCCAGCGAGGATATGTCGACCCTCTTCACCCTCTGCACCTTCACCCCTCTTTCTAAGTCTACCTCGTCGCACACCCACTGCTGGCCCTGCGGGTCAGTGTAGTTGCCGCCGGATGTGACAGGAATGCCGGGCAAGCCGTTGGGGGTGAGTAGGGTGAGAGTTTGCGTTTTACCGTCCCCATCACCCAAGGTCAATACAATCGTACCGCTGTCACCAGCGCTTACGATAGGCACAGGGGCATCCGGCGTGGGTGTGCCGTCCTGCGTACTCTTGCCGTAGATATGCAGTCCGCACATCGGTGCAGCAAAGGCGTCATCACAGCTTACCGGGTTGCCTGTCTCACTGCCAACAAGCACATTCTGGCGCTTCTGCAGCGCAGTAGTATCTTCCTTTAGCCGACTAACCGCTTCTTTGTTCGCGGCAATCTGCGTCATGGAATCATTGATGCTGTTGGCAGTTCTGCCAGCATCTGCCGCGCTCTTTGCAGCTGCATCTTCACTGGCTTTGGCAGCGGCGGCACTGTTGGCGGCAGCAGCCTTGCTGGCCGCAGCATCTTTCTGTGCAGCCACCGCAGCCGCCTGGGCATCTTGCGCACTCTTGGCCGCCTTTTGCGCCGCCCCCTGCGCCTTTACGGCCTCCGCCTTGGCCTCCGCCGCAGCAGTCTGGGCAGCCTGGGCAGCCTTGGCCGCGGCCTCGGCAGCTGCCTTGCTTGCCGCTGCGTCGCTGGCGACATGGCCTGCATCATTGGCGGCAGCTATGGCCGTAGCCGCTGCCTGCTGTGCCGCCGTGGCATTCTCTCCGGCGAGGTCGGCCGCATTGTTGGCCGCTGCCTTGGAATTCTCCGCCGCCTGGGCAGCCCGCGCAGCCTCTGCCGCCAGCGTATCCGCTGCGCTCTTACTGGCCGCCGCGGCAGCAGCCGCATTTTCCGCCGCCTGCTGCGCGGCAATCGCTTCATCCCGGGCCAACTCTGCCGCTTCTTGGGCAGCCCGCGCGGCCTCTGCATACGGCCCGGCCTTGGCAGCATCCTCCGCAGCATTCTCCGCCGCCTGCTGTGCCTTTTCGGCATCTGACTGGGCCTTGTCCGCGTTGGCTTTAGCAGCCGCCGCATCCTCCGCTGCTGCCTCTGCGTCCGCCTTGGCCTGCAAGGCAGCTTCCAGCACCTGCGCCGCCAGCTCGGGCGTCGGCTCTGCATCCGCGCCGCCGTATACGCCCGCTTGCTCAAGGATAAGATACTCCACGTTACAACTCGCCCGCTGCACGCCGGAGGCCAGCCCGGCCAGCACAAGCACGCCATCCTTGGCCTCCTTCGTCACCTCGGGCGGCACGTCCATGGCATCCCCATCCAGCAGGGCCACGCGCAGCGGTTCTTCCCGCCCGGGGATGTGCCACGTCGCAGTTAGATTCAGCCCGTCCCACCCGGCCCCGCGCTCAATCTTGATACTCTCCGTGCCAAAGCTGGAATTAGTCCCCAGCACCAGCTTTCGCGGTGTAGGGGTGTAGTTGTCCAGTCTTATAGTATGTACCATGACCTACCTCCTTAACAGTACAACAGTTTCTCGGCGTTGATTACGATTGGCTCTCTCATGGTTTCATTTCTCATACAGTGTACCTAAATCCAGCATGCCGCATGTGGAAGTAGCTTTGTACCCGGCAAAGCTGATTTCATGAATAAGAGTTTCTGACATTGTTTCACGTTTCTTTCTTAGTAGATCATATACACCTTAAACAAGACCTTGGATATAAAAGCGCCAGCTTTTCCATAAGACTGTGCGCCGACAGTCAACATGCCGGTATCAGCATTGTAAGTAACATAATCAGCGCAGGCGCCGCTTCCGGCAGTAGCAACATCGGTGCAGTTCCCGCTCCAAGCATAAGGGACGGTATAAAAATTACTGCGGCTCAGCTTGTCATAAATGCTCCCATAGTGTGCCTTCACATCGTATGTGAAGTTTGTGTAAGCGGCGGTTTGCTGGCCTAAATAAACAGTTTTGTAGCTGCGCTTTGCAGTTACGCTTCCGTTTCCGTTGTGATATCCAATAGGGATTGCGTAAGAATCGCCCGGGTAGATAGCTTCACTTACTGCGCCCCGGTTCGGCATTTTTCCTTCCCGGATGGTTTTTCCGCCTGCATAGTATTTCTTTCCAGTCAGCACATCGGTATCTGCGGCGGTGGCCTGTGCCAGCTTCGCATTGGATAATCCACCGCCGCCGTTAAAATCCAGTCGCGTGCCGTCGTATACAAACGTGATCCAGCGCCCGGTCACAACGCAGTCCCCGTCCGTCGCGTCCGCCCCGCAATACGCAGGCACGGCCACACCGTTGACTGTCCATGTGTCGCCCGCACTCCACGCGGCGGGGACTTTAAACCGCCCCACCGCGCCCTCGCCCGTCAGCGCATACACGCCGCCGCTCTTGCTGCACTCATATTCCTGCACGCAGATATTTAACCCGTCACCAGCCGGGTCATACTGCGCCTTTGTCATCATTGCTGTGCCACCGTGCAGTTGCGCCAGCTCGGTCTTTACCTTTTCCAGCAATGAGGAAAACTGCGCCTGCATGGTGGTAGTATCAACGCTAACCCAATCCGTAACAAGCCCACACACATCGGGGTCAAGCCGTTCGTCCGTGATGTTATCCGCAGAAATGCTGCTTACCGCTGCTGCGACGCCAATACGCGCAAGAGAAATTTGCCGTTTCAAAGTGTTGTTTGTAAGTTCCGGGGCGGTAGGTGCATTATTTGGCGTGCCTTTTAGCACTTCAATACGCGGCTTTGACGCATAATCCACCGTGTCCCAGCTAACAACAATCCTGTCAATACGTGGCAGGACGGGGTCTGCCAACGGGATTGTCAGCTGCAGCTCGCTTCCAGTCTGTTCTTTTGTATCATTCCAAAAAACTGTGCCGTCCGCTTTGTCGTTCGCCAGCCAGCCCACGCCATCTGAAACGCTTACCGTCATATCGCCGTTTGCGGTAACACTTAAATTGCCATCCGCGCCAAATACGCCGCTGGAACGCCCATGCAGCCATTTCATCACGTTTTCGGCTCCGATATATTCATCCACATTATTCGGAAAATTTTTGATCTCTGCCACTTTATCACCTCAAAACTGTTAAAATCGGGTCGCCAATAACCAGCTTGACGCTTGATCCGTTTGCATCCTGTGAATACTTTGCTGCCGTGATTCTTGCCTTGTACTTTACACCCAGCCGCAAAGAAACGCACCAAACCAAATCGCCAACATTGTATGCCTTGCCAAGCTCGTCACCGTCCGCGTCAATCGAAAAGCCGTTGCGGTTCAGGTGACTGCCCAACTGTAAAGCGGCGTACTGCTTTACACGGCTCTCAAAATCCGCGTTACTTTCATCATCCTGCTGGCTATCTCCGCTGAAGCTCGCCCACAGTTCGCGCCGTTCCGCATCGCTGGCCGTGCCAGCCTTTACAACGAAGCTTGTTCCGTCCTTATATTCAGCTTCGCAGTAGCACACGTTTTTGTATTCAGAAATATCCTTGTCAACTACCAGCCCGGGCGCCGTTCCGCGTTCCTGCACAAACAGAACGGCGTCTAATCCATCTGTGCGGTCAACACCCTTATACAATTCAAACGTTTCCGTCTTGGCTCTGTAGTCAAAAACCATCCGGTTTCCAAGTCCTGCATCTGTCAAAATCGGCTGTATGCAGTTTAACAGTTCATCCCCGTACACTTCTGTTGCTGTCACGGTTTCTGTCAAGCCTTTTTTCTCTGCCAGCAGTACAGGCAGCCCGCGCAGGTTGGCAGTAATAACGCTGTATACATCCGTTTCCACATTGGCAATGCTGGCAGTTGCCGCAATAACACGCCGGTTCAGCTTGTTGTTCAGGCTGTACCCGTTCAACGTGATTTCGCTGTTATCGCAATCGAACTGTATTTCTTCCACCGTATACGCAAGTCTTCGCTCTACAATGTACAAAACAGCATCCAGCTCCACTATCCCGATGTTGTACTCATCCATCGGCAAAACTACCGTAAATTTTCCAACATCGTTATAGTAGTCGCTAAATTCGCTGCTGATCGCGTGCGTGATTTCGTGTCGGTTACTAAGGTCATGGGAGAACAGTTCTAATCTCATATTACCGTTACACCCGCACTTTCTTCCGCAAACGAAACGCTCATTTCAACGTTTTCAAGCCCACTGTCCGCAGTAGGCTTCCACGCATTAGCGCCCGTATGGATTCTGTACAATGTACTTTCAAGCGTAAGTGCGCCCCGGCAGTCACCGTCCTTAGAGCTTGTGACCGCTGTCTTTCCGTGCGATGTCTTGATAACGACACGCTCATCTTCCACAAGCGTTTTTTCCAGCCGCAGCACTTCACCTGTTAGCATATTTTCAACGCCTACGTTTGTTGCCGTCTCGCCAATGCAATTGATTTCCAGTATAAACGGAACATCAAACTGCCCAAAATTCTGCAAAACAATGTATTTCAGCACAATGACTTTGCCGAAATAATACGTTTTGCTGATATTCCATGGGAATTTAAAACCTTTTTGCACGCCGCGCAGCTGCATTTCCTTTCGTTCGCCGCTTTCCCAATACGGGTAGGGGGCAAGCAGGCCAAGCTGAAACGGCGCCCCGCGTTTTGATGCGCCAATGGTAGGCGATGCCGTTACAATAACATCTATGTGCCAGTCTCCGGCATATAACACCCCGGTCAGGTCAGGCCGTACAACGGTCATAAGCGCGTCTTTCAGCGCTTGTGCATTGTCGCCGACAACTCTGCCATTGATGGTAATAGGCCGCGTCTGGATGGCCTTAGATTGCACCGTAGCGCCTACCTGACCGATGCCCTGCGCCGTGTTGGCAGTGACCGAAATTGTATCAATGCCATCCGGCTTGCTGATAAGATAACCATGCGCGTAGTCAAACACGATAGACTGCCCCAGCGAGTTGACGTACTTGAAAGTCTTGCTTAAAAAACTCATAACGCCCACCTCGCCCGCTGAAAATACGCCGCTGTGCTTGCTGCCAGTTCAACCGGCGTCTGCTTTGCCGCGTAAATTGTCTGATTAACTGTAAAGCCGCCCCCGCCGCTATTGCCGCGCCGGTAAGCATCCGCTTCATCGGCAGTCAGCACCATCTCGCCGCGATGCAGATTTGCAACGTAGTTGTTATAGGGGACATAATCCATGCCGCCTGCGTGGCTGCCGTCAAACCCCGTGTTGTTTTTCACATCACTTGCATTGATGACAAAAATGCTCTTGATGCCATCCCACAAGCCCTGCACGAAGCTGACAAGACCACCCCAAACAGCCGCAATGCCGCCCTTGATGCCCTCTACAGCGTTTTGCCCGACCGTAGAGAAGAAACCAAACACACCATCAAAGATGCCCTGAATCGACTCCCACGCGCTCTGAAAGTCACCGGACAACACAGCGTCAATCGTAGAAAACACGCCGGTAATCAAATCAAACACAGTCTGGAAAAAGCTTACCGCAACATTCCAGATGCTTTGAATGATAATCCACGCGCCCTGAAAGAATCCGCTGATAATCGGTGCAAACGGCGTAAAGATGACCACAATTGACTGGAAGATAGCCTGAAAGAATGCGCTTGCCCATGCCCATACAGTCTGTACAAGGCTCCATGCAGCGCTGAACGCTTCACCGATGCTCTGTATGACTGGTGTCAAATCTGTAATAACCTGCGTAACGACCTGCCCGATAACCTGCATAGCCGCTTCCACATAAGGCTGTACAAATGCCACGACTTCCTGAATCTTGGCAGAAATCGCATCCCACGCAGCATTAACGCCGTTTCTAAAATCTTCGTTCTTTGCATACAGCACAGCCAAAATGCCAACCAGTGCGCCAATTGCAACCACAACCAGTGTAATTGGGTTTGCTGCCAAAACCGCATTAAAAGCGGCTTGCGCTTTTGCCGCTGCCGCCTGTGCCAACGTCATAAGGGAAATCTTCCCTGTAAGCAATCCGGCAAGAACTTCGGATGCCTTTAATGTGCCATTGAGCGCACCCTGTGCAATTTCCGTGTCAGAAAGTCCCATGCTGAACAAAGAAACAGCAACCTTGGCTTCGTCAAAAGCCGTTACCATCTTTTGAATTTTCGTCCCGATTTGCCAGCCTTTTACAGCTGCACCAACCGTCACAAGCGCGGGGGCAATTTCTTCAATTACAGGCACGACTTCTTCAACTGCTGTTTTAACATTGTCAAAAATGTCAAGCAGGAACGGAAAGTCAGAGTTTTCAATCGCGCTTGTCAGCCCGGAAATAATTGCATCGCCAAAAAAAGAAAACACATCAGCAACAATGGGCTGCAATTCGCTTGCTACGCTGATTAACCCGCCGAAAAGTGCCTGCAAGCCCTCTTCAATAGTCGGTTCCAGCTCCATAATCACGCCGCTTACATAAGGCGCAAGCTGTGTGACCAGTTCTCTTAAGCCATCAATTAGAGTAGGAACAATCTCTTTGATGCGCGGTATAATGTTATTGCCAGCCGTAATAACGCTGTCAACAAGGTTGTCCACCAAGGCTTGAAAGTCTTGCTCCTGGTCTGCAATTCCGGTCAAAAGATTTTCCCAAGCGCTCTTCATCGACGCTGTACTGCCTTGAATTGTAGTTGCAGCTTCCTTACTGGTCGTTCCCATGATGCCCATGTTGGCCTGCACGACATGAATCGCTTGTACAATGTTCGCATAGGACATACTGTTGGAATCGACCGTTACGCCAAGCTCTTTCTGCGTGTCCGTCATAGCAGCAGCTTCTTTGATAAGCCGCTTCATCTCAGCTTGCGTACCGCCGTAGCCAAGTTTCAGGTTGTCCAGCATCGTGTAGTTCTGCTTCGCAAAGCCGTTGTATGCGTCTTGGATGGACGAGATATTAGTGCCCATCTTGTTCGCGTTATCGGACATATCCGAAATTGCAGTATTTGCCATTTCAGCGGCTTTTCCTGTGTAACCGCCCAAACTTGAAACCAGAGCAGCAGCAAACGATGTTGATGTTTCCATATACTCGTTTGCTGAAAGACCCACATTCTTGTATGCGTCTTTTGCGTAGTTCTCTATGATTCCCGCGCTATCTTTGTACAGAGTTTCCACGCCGCCTACAAGCTGCTCGTAGTCCGCATAGCTGTCCAGCGATGCCTTGCCAATCGACACGGCCATGTTCGCGGCGGTTTTCCCGATTTCCGTAATGCCGTTGGCTACGCTCCGCAAGCCGTCTGAGACAACATTGCCAAGCAACGTGCCGCTGAAAACGTCCATCAAAGACGATGCGCCGCCTTTTGCCTTCTCAACGCCTTTTTCATATTCGTCTGTGTTCAGACTTAATTTTGCATATAAGTTAAAAACGTCCAATCTATCACTCCCTTCTTGAATTTCTGCTTTATCTGCTGTATTCTAAGCAATAGGAGGTGTTTTTTATGGCAAAAGCAAAAAATGCGGTGATCGCCGGTGATTTTATGGGCAAAAAGGTGTCTGTTTCATTTGGCAAAGTCTCTATGGACGTTGGTGGTCTATCAGCACTTGAACTAAACAGCCGTACTGTTGCCGGTTACTCTGTGGTAGATGAAACTCACAAAACATCTATGGCTTCCGGCGTTATGCGCGGCATGGTCGGCGGTGCTTTGTTTGGTGGTGCTGGCATGGTTGCCGGTGCAATGACTGCCAAGCAAAAAGGCGTTTATCAGGTTGTTATACAGCTTATAGATGACCCGCAATGGCGTTACAGCGGCAAGCGCTTCCTGTTGGAAGTTGACGAGCCGACCTATAAAGCCATTATCAAAAATTGTTTCTAAGTTTAGCCGCCCTCTGTTTGGGCGGCTTTTTTCTCTGCTTCTTTCAATCCATGCCGCGCCGCAAAGTCCTTGAAATCTGCTTGCACCTGTTCTGGTGTCCGCGTATCCACTTTGGGCGGGTGGATAATGTCAATATATCTCGCTGGCCTGTCCTTTACGCCTGTCACAGCTACCACAAGGCTCCACGCACTGTCTGTCATGTACACCTTGTAAAGCTGTTCTTCAAAATCAGCTTTTAAAGCGTAAGGCAGCGCCGACACAAGCGCCTTTGCGCTCAGTTTCGGCATTTTTAGTAGTACAGGGATTACTTGTTCTGCCCGCCACCGAGATACGATTTGAAAAAATCAACAAAACCCTTATCGTTCAACAGGTCGTAAACTTGCTTGCAGGTGATAAGGAAATTCTGTTCGCCGATTTCTTCCACCGTCAGGCCGTTGAACGGGGCGAGAATTTCGTACACGTCCTCGCGGTGCTGTTTCAACGCAATGTTCAGCAGCTTAACGATTTTCGCAAGGCCGAAACGCCGCATCGCAATGCGGGTTGTTTCGCCCTTCGGCATAGCTTTCTGCATCTCTTTCACAAGCGCTTCATCATCGATCAGGTTTGTGATGGGCTGCGCGATTTGCAAAACGACTTCCAGCGCTTCGTCAGTGCTAAGTTCCGAAAAAATCCGCATTATGCTTCATCCTCTCCGGCCTTGATATACACCTCGCACGGCACAGTGTCCTGCGCGGTAATGGAGTAGTGCGCCGTGTATTCAAAGCTCATCTTGCCTTTTTCCTTGTCGCCCGTCTGCAAGCTGAAACCGCCGGTAGACAGCGTATTCAGCATGTGAATGGCGCAAAAACCGCCATTCGTAGTGCCGTGCTTGTCTGAATAGTCGCACAGCAGCCACAAATCGGTAAAGTCGCTGTCCTTCAGGTCGTTGCGCGGCGTGATTTTGGAAACTTTGGAAGTGGTTGTTTCATCTGCTGCGCCAAGCATACTTTTTACATTGGCAGGGGATGCCGAAACATAAGTGCCACTGCACTTGACATCCCAAGATTCAATCTGCTTCAGCTCTTTCATGTTCTTGGGGCAGTTGTCGATATCCTCGCCAAAGTCGGTAAAGCTGGGCACAGCCGTAAAGTTGATGCCGCCGGTCGTGGCGCCCAGCAGCGCACTTTCTTCCGGCGCAGTACCGGCAGTCGGGTCAAACGTAGTTGCAAGATACCCGGCGTTCAGAACCAATTCCTTGAACGCCGATTCGGGAATTCTGGTAAACTTCATATTTTCACCTCAATTTAGGCATAAAAATTCGGCGGTCACGTTGATGTACCGCCGTTTTAGGTTTTTGTCTGTGTCATCTGCCAGCGATTGGCAGAACGGGGAGCCGCGTTTTAACCAAATCATGCCGCCATATACCGGCAGCGTCACGCCGCCAATGCCCAGCGCGTCAGAAAGCTCAAGCGCCTTTGCATTGGGCACTGCTTCGCTCGTGGTATGGAACCACATGTTGACCGTTAGCGATACCGCCCCGCCGCCCCATGCGTCAAACACAGCATCATATGTCAGGTATGGGAGTACAGCGTCCTCCGGCACGGCGTTGCTAGGGTATGCGGTCATAAACCGTCCGAAAAACTGCTGTAATGCAGCGCCCTTTGTCATGTAGGCAATCCCTCCCGCAATCGTTCAGCCGTAAAACTTTTTAGGCCGTTCAGCATCGGGGAAGCGCTTGCCGGGGCTTGCTTTTCTTCTGGTCGGCTCGTGACCCGGAAGTATGCCCCGGTCGTCATGTCCTTGTAAACGCTGCCGTACTCAATAGGCACATCTTTCCGAACAATGCCGGTATATACGCTGGTTACGCCCTGCGCTTCGGCCTGCCGTGCTTCAAGGCTGCTGTCCAGTGCAACGTAATTCGCGAACTCTGCGCCCTCTCTCCACTCGGTAGCATAGCCGCCTTCTCCGTCAGGCTTTGTCAGCTTGTCCATGATGATGCAGCTATGCGAAAAATCATCTAAAAGGCTCATAGCTTTCTCCATTTGTTCAGCCGAGAAGCAAACACGCCCTGCCAGCCCGTCACAGAGCCGCCAGAATTGCCGTTTGCGCTCGATTTGGTGTAACTGTACCCGGCAAAGCTCTCACCCTGGAATGGGCTGTTTGCGGCGTTCTCGTACTGCGTGCGCCACGCCTTAATTTCTTCTTCAAGGCGCAGAAATTCGGAAGGAACGGCCATGGCCCAGACAGCCCCCTCAAAGGTTTCATCCCTAAGTGCACAGTCGCCGTACTGGTAAACGCCGTCATTCAGAACGCTTCCCACAATGCGGAAATACTGTCCGGCACGCAAAAAAGGGAGCGCAATGCTCCCGCCCTTGATGCTGAACTCGCCCAGATGGACGCCATTCTGTGTGACAAACCAGTTCCGGCACTCCCTCATCAATTCTTCAAGCATTGCACTCCCTCCTTATTACTTTTTGAACTTTGCCAGCACGACTTTTGCTTCGTTGGTCAGCGCCGCAACGTAAAACTCGTCAGCGGTGATCTCGGTGGAACGGTTACGCGGCTTGCGCTCGGTCTCCACGTTGATATTGCGCTTGCGGTAGATGGTCAGGGCGGGCACATCGTCCTCGGTCTCGCTGTCCTCGTTCAGCTTGACGATAGGGCAAGCGTAGTAGGCGGTAGCAGCAGCCTTGACCTTATCACCGACAGCCAGTGCAGCAGCGCAATGGGGCTGGATGGTCGCCAGATGCTTTTTGGTGGCAGTCTCGGAGGTAGCATCATCGACAATCTCAATGGTGCCGGTGCTGTTGTCCTTCTCGTACTCGATGGAAGGAACCTTGCGGGATGCCACTACGCGGGTGTTGGCAATCTTGCCGATTTCACCGGTGACAGCAACGCCAGCCTGATACTTGTCAGCGCTGATAAAGTCAGCATCCTTGCGCAGGGTCGCCATCTGCTTGGGGTTGATGAACATGACCTTGTCGCTGTTGATCTCCTCATTGAACACGTCGATAGCGTCCACAACGCCGCTGTACTTGATAGCGGAAGCAGTGCCGTCATAAGTCAGCGTAGCACCCTGCAAGGCTTCCATGCAGTCGTTGTCGATTTTAGCAGCGATAGAAAGCGCCAGCTGCGCATTGGCTTCGCCAACAGGGTTGCCGTAGCCGGACAGCACAGCTTCATCGGTCAGGCCAACACCCTTCATGGCCTTCTTGATCTTGTACTTCTTGTCCTTGGTGCTCATCTTGTCGATGTCAACGTCAACGCCCTCTGCAACGTCCTCTGCATCGCCAATGTAACCGTAAGACGGCACAGTAATGGTATCGCCGGGAACACCAGCAAGGGTGTCATCCACCTTTGCAAAAGGCGCCACGCGGATTTTGTCAGGAATCTTTGCCGAAATCATATCGGCCATAACTTCGGGGTTAATCAGGTCTGCCAGTTTGGTCAGGATAGTATCTGCCATGTGTTAGTCTCCTTTGTTGTTTGCAAGCTCGGCATACTGTTCCGGGCTTTCTTTATAGAGTTTCAGTCGGTCTGCATAGCCCATCTTTTTAAAGGCTTCTGCCGTGATGGAACCACTGCCTCCGTTTCCGGCAGGCGGGTTCGGTGTTTTTGCGCCCTGCGTGCTGGTAGTAACGATGTAGTCGCTGTAAGATTCTTTCAGGCTGGTTTCCAGCTTGTCAGAATCCTTGATAGCGCCTTTTTCGTCCAGTTCAAGCTTGTCCAGCAAGCCATCGCCTTTGCACAGCCGAGCAACAGACTGCAATCGTTTGTCGGCAATGCCGACTTTTTTCAGGGCGGTCTCCAGTGCCTTTTCTTTGGCAGCGGTAGTCTTTTCAGCGGCCACGCTGGTTTTGTAATCCTCAAAAGCTTTGTGCTCGGATTCATACTTTTCCTTGTAACCGTCATCGCCCTTTCCTTTCAGGTCGTCCAGTTCCTTTTGAACGGCGGGAAGTTTTTCCGCATCGGCTTTATAGCGGTCGCGTTCCTCTTTCAAGCCGTCTACGGTTTCTGCGTTGCCTTCCATCACAAAATCCACCTGGTCATCGGTGAGTCCTGCGGCTTTAAGGCCTTTACGAGTTAATGCCATGTTTTCGCTCCTTTTCTTCGGTGTCAGTTCTTCGACATTCGCGTTTATATAAAAACAGCGGTTCTTTGCTGTTTTTGCAAAAGGTTTGTAAAAACGTTTTCTTTCAGATAATTTGAAAGGAAACATTTTTTGTGTATAAAAAAGTGGCCGTTTCCAAAATGGAAACAACCACTAAAAAGAGCCGAGAGGCTTATTTGCCTTTCAGCTCTTGTTCGATAATTCTGTTATACTGTGCGGCATGGTCTGCCACTGCGGGCTTGATGTACGGTTTTGCGCGTTGCCCGTGGGTAAGGTGCCAATCGCCTTTTGCGTCTTGATATACCCACGGCGTTTGTCTGCCGCCCGGATAGTAAACGCCCGTGCCGCACTCAATATAAACTGCATACTCGCTATTTGTGCCGATATATGCAGCTTTTTCGCCGTCGTTTACCATATGGGTAATGCTGTTTCGCAGATTGCCCGTGTCAACGGGGCATAGCTTTTTAGCGTACCCCTCTGCCACAAGTCCGCATTCTTCAAGTGCCTTTAGGCAAGCAGCGTTTAGCGCTTCCAACACTTCATCGCTGTGGTCTTCAAGTCGTATCTGCATTGCGTTTCCACCCCGCCCACTCTGCATAGGTCATATCTTTTACAAGCACCCATTCCCCCGTTTTGGTGTCTCTGGCGCGTCTGCCGCCGCTGCTTGTGTCCTCGCCGTCAACCTCTGCAATCTGGGTGCATCGGCAGTTATACACAAGATAGCCCGGCGCGGAAGTGTCGCCCGGGTACATAATCTCGTACCCGTCTACCTTGAACGGCTTGTCAACATCGACCGTCTGCCCGTCAAGCATTGCGTGCGCGTGGCGGGTTCTGCCGTCCAGCGTTGCCAGCCATTGCTTTTTCAGCTTTATGCCCATGTCCTGCGCGGCGCGGTAAGTATCCAGCCGCCCGGCGTTCTGCGCTGCTGTTACTGCCGTTCTAGCGGTTCTGATAGCGCTCGCACGGCTCATATCCTGCATACGGCTTTGCAGGTCATCCGCAATCTTGCCAATTCCCTTGCCTTGCAGAATGGAGCTTGTGATGCTGGCCGTAATCTGTTGCTTGCCATACTTCAAATCAATGCCGCGTTGCAATGCACGCTTTGGCGGGTAGTACGGCATCAAGTCAGGCTGCTCCACAATCAGACGTTTAACAGTCTGCTCATCCCACAGCGTAAAATCTGCTTTGTCGGAAACCTGCTCAATTTTGTAAGCAGCGTAATTGCGGTTCAAGCTGTAAATGCCCGGCGTGGCGTCATTGACATAGGCAACAGCCGTTTCGTTGGCGTTGGTGTATCTTTCTGCCACCTTGTCCCGCAGCGCCGTAAAACGCTTGCCTCGACCCATCTGCGCAAGCCGCCATTGCTTGTACTGCTGTTCGGTGATTTCGCCTGCATCGAGCTTTTCTTTCATGGCCGCATCGCGCTTCTCGAACTGCTCAAAATAGGCTTTCACCGTGTCTGTCAGTTCGTCAGCAGCTTCCTTGTACAGCTTTGCGATGCGCTGTTCCAGATTGGCAAGCTGTTCGTCCGTCAGTTTGTGGGCATAATCAGGTTTTCTCATTTCCTTCTTTTAGTACCGCCTACGAACCCCATAATTTCTTTGCTTAGTTTCGCTTGGCTACTTTTGTACGTTGAAGTGGTGATTTCTCTTTTTGTAGCCTCACCAAAAGAATTCACAAATGTTTTTTCGTTTGTTTTTTCAGCAGTCACATTTCTGCTTGCGGTTACTATTTTGTTCGTTATTGAACGCTTTTTTGATTCAAGTGCCTGTTTTTTTCTCTGTACATCGTAATATCCGCTTGGCATATTCCACGCAGGATTTTTTGATGCGTAATCCGCCAACCTTTTATTCAGTTTGTCAATTTGGGAATTCAGGCTTTTTTCTTTCTCTTTTAAGGCGCCTATATTCGCACTACCGCCGCCCCTGCCGCTTCCAGAACCTCTACCGCCCATTCTTACATCTCCTTTTTACTTGCTTATAATATGGCTGAATCCTCGTGACGTTCCAGTCAAATTCTTCCGGGCATTTGCCATACCACAAAATTTCACTGGGTTCAAGCTTTGCCAATGCCGCCCGAACGCCTTTTTCAAACAGCACTTGATTCTGCTCGCCTTTCTGCGTTCCCACGCTTGAAATTGCCACAATCGAATGTTGCGGCTCGCCATCAAAGCACCACTCGTAGCTTTGTTCATTGCTCCAACATAAGGTTGGCACAACGTGAATCCCGCATTGCTGCCAGTATGCCGCCAGCCAGTGCTTGCGATAGTGATTGTATATCTGCATAGCAAGCGGCATATCCGTATACATTGAGAAATCAGGCGCACACACAGCGCCAAATTTGCGCAGCAGCGGAATGTACTTGTCCGGCTGATTCCACACCCTTTGGAATTGATAATCATCCACGAAAAAGTGAACGCCTTTTGTTGCGCAGTCCGTACAGGTTTTTGCAAAGTTGAATGGAATCCATTCCAAATGCCGCACATCAATGTGTTCCGGCTGGATAATCGGCGTATCGTATTTGCCAACGCCTAAAAAGTTGGCTTTGTCGAGGTTTTCAAAATTCAACATCTTGTCATCCCTCGCCTTCTGTCGTGCGGTCTAACTCCTCTGCCGCCTTTCGGTCCATCAAATTCTCATATTGGTCTGCGTCGCCGAGAATAGTAAGCAGCTTTTTGGTGATGTACTCATCATCGTAGTATTCCGCACCCAGCATCACGGTCTGTGCTTCTTCCTGCTTATTGATAATCTGGTTGCGCGTGTATGTCGGATCGTCATCAAGCCCTGCAACCGCCAAAATTCCCTTGATGCAGCGCGAAACCCAGCTTTCAAACTTATCCGTTTTCAGATCCAGCGGAACATAGCTTGCCTTGATGGCCGTTGCCGTCTGGTTTCCGGCGCTCACGGCAGATGCGTCAAATGCCTGGAAATCCGTGTACAGCTTTTTGGTCAGCATGTCAATGGTTGCCTGCGTCCCTTGGAACGGAGCTTCAATGCTTTGCGGTGTGGCTTTTGCGCCCTCATCACCATCTGCATGGGCAACGTGGGTAGTTTTAAGCCGCTCTACAAACTTTGCATCGTCAATTTCATCCATGCCGCCGCAGTTTGTAAGCACCCAATAGATGAGGTTGCCCTCATCCACATTGTTTACCATGTTGCTGCTGGCAAGGTCGAGCGCATCAACGGTGTTTTTCCTGCCGCACAGTTCGCTGCGTGCCTGTTCACCGTTTTTCAGCGGAATAATGGGGAATCCGGGATAATTCTCCCCGTCATAAATTTCTGTGCCTTCAATCTCCGAGTACCGTACTTTCAGCTTGTACGGCAGTTTCCCGTTCAAACTGCGCACTTCACCGTTGCGCGGCTTGATGTAGTCAGTGTAGCCGTCCATCTCGTACAGCGTTGCCCGCAGCGGTTTGTCCGGGTCAATCTGCCAGAATCGGATTCCGGCTTTTAGTGCGCCTTCCTCTTCATCGTATAGAGGCACAAACTGCTCCGGCGCGAACACCTGAATATGGTCAAGATTCCAGAATACGAAAGACTGCCCACCAATCAACGCATGGCGGGCAGCATCCATAATATCTTCATCAAACGTGGCGCCAAGCGCCTTTTTTGTGGCGTCCTTGTTAAATGCAACGCCGTTTCCCAGCAGGTAGGAAACTTCCTGATCTACAACAAATCCAAAAAACTTGCTGGCAATCTTGTGGTTTGCTGTGTACATATCGGGATGCGCTTTTCCCTCTAGGTCGTACACCATTTTTTCATAGCGGTTGATTGTGGGATTTTCGCCCCAATAGTACAGCTTTGCGTCCAGCATGTCCCTCGTCTTTTTCTGGCCTTTAAAATCGTTGATTGTGTCAAACACAAAGCCCATGCGGGAACGTTCATCTTCACCGACCGCCACAAAGTCTTGATATGTTCTGATTTTCCCTCACCGCCTATCTGTAAATGCTTTGATACTTCATTGCCGTATTGTCTCCTGCCTTGTTCGCCGTGCTTTCCATCGCATAGCGCACCGCGTCAATGTGATGGTTGTTCAAATCGGGATAGCCCTCTAAGACTTCACCTGTTTTGCTGTCCCGTTCATACTCGTACTCGCTAAACTCTTTTGCTGTGTCCGGGCATCGTTCCGGGTCAATGACAATCGCTTCCAGCATTTGCAGCCACTTTGTGCCATATCGAACAGATTTTGGTCCTTTGCGGGCGGGGAATGTTTTCACGCCGTACTTGTTATAGTCGGCGATGGATTTTGGCTCGGCGCTATCCGCGCAGACTTTGTCCTCACGCGTCAGCCCTTTATCCAAAAGCATTTGCGCAGTGTCCCTGTTGCTGGTTCTACGCCGTGTCAGTTCATCGAAGATGTACAGCGTGCGCCGCGCTGCATCATAGTGCATTGCATTGTACGCCCAAGGGTCTGGATACCAGCCCCAGTCAACGCCACGCTTGATGCGGTCAAAGCTGGCAATCTGTTCATCTGTGATTTTCTCAATCACGCGACTGCCGTCCACACTGGCAATGATGGTGTTATTATCGTCTGCAAGGA